>Ga0114973_10001821_pt1 | contig 15612 bp, 11 predicted proteins | sample M_140807_MF_Meta_FD_87025 | JGI IMG/M metagenome (GOLD analysis project Ga0114973, IMG submission 87025) | Freshwater microbial communities from Lake Montjoie, Canada to study carbon cycling - M_140807_MF_MetaG | ecosystem: Environmental > Aquatic > Freshwater > Lake | place: Lake Montjoie... | reverse complement strand
GTTTATGGTGGTCCGGCTGGTCCTACTGGACCTACTGGACCTGCTGGACCTATTGGACCTGTTGGACCTCAAGGTGAAAAAGGTCCACAAGGTATCCAGGGTGATCAGGGACAAAGAGGAAATCCGGGTATACAAGGTCCACAAGGTGAAAGAGGACCAATTGGTCTTCAGGGTGATCAGGGTCCACGAGGAATACAAGGAGAACAAGGAGTTGTAGGTCCGATAGGTCCTCAGGGTGAAAAAGGATCAAAAGGAGATCAGGGACTTGTTGGTCCAATAGGACCTCAAGGTGAAAAAGGATTAAAAGGAGATCAAGGATCTCAAGGTCCTCAGGGACCAGTTGGTCCAATAGGACCTCAAGGTGAAAAAGGATTAAAAGGAGATCAAGGACCACAAGGTCCTCAAGGACCTGTTGGTCAGATTGGTCCTCAGGGTGAAAGAGGTCCTCAGGGTGAACGTGGTGAAAAAGGATTAAAAGGTGATCAGGGACTACAAGGTGAAAGGGGTTTACAAGGACCTCAAGGTGATCAGGGTCCACGAGGACTACAAGGAGATCAAGGTCCACAGGGTGAAAAAGGTGATAAAGGTGATAAAGGTGAAAAAGGTGAAAAAGGTGAAAAAGGTATTCAAGGAGAAAATGGTCCACAAGGTATCCAAGGTCTACAAGGTGAAAAAGGTTTAAAAGGAGATCAAGGGCCTCAAGGTGAAAAAGGTCAACAAGGTATTCAGGGTGATCAAGGACCACGAGGACACCAGGGTATACAAGGGCCTCAAGGTGAAAGAGGTCTAATAGGTATCCAGGGTGATCAAGGTCCACGAGGACTTCAAGGTGAACAAGGAGAAAAAGGAGAAAAAGGAGATCAAGGATTATTAGGACCTATTGGCCCACAAGGTATTCAGGGTAAACAAGGTGAAAAAGGAGTAAAAGGTCCACAGGGTGAAAAAGGACCACAAGGACCACAAGGTCCAATTGGTCCTCAAGGACCTCAAGGTCCACAAGGACTTCAAGGTGAACAAGGTTATGGATTTCAAGTTTATCAAATTGTTGAAGATGAAAGTAAATTAGAACTTGCTCCTAAATCTGAACTAGGTAAATTAGTTATTATATCAAATGGAAATACTTATATTATACTCGGTGAAAATAATGGTAATATTGGACCATCAAATTCATATAAATATCTTGCTAAAATAAATGATTATATTAAACTAATTGGTCCTACTGGACCACAAGGTTTGCCTGGTCAAACTGGTCCAACTGGTCAAACTGGTAGTAAAGGAGAACAAGGGCCACAAGGAGAAAAAGGTGAACGAGGTCCCGTTGGTATGCATGGTTTGACAGGACCAGAAGGTCCTCAGGGTTTGATGGGTCCTCAAGGGTCAATTGGTCCACAAGGACCTCAAGGTCTAACAGGTCCTGAAGGACCAAGAGGTATGCAAGGTCCTAGAGGTGAAAATGGTAGAAGTTTTATAATTAAAAAAGTTTTTTCTTCATATTCACAATTAATGGAATCTAATGAAGTTTTTCAATATGGTGATTATTGTATAATTTCATCTAAATCATGTGAATCAAACGGACAAATTTATATTTGGGATAATTCAAAATGGAATTATATTTATCAAATTGATAATCTAACAATTAATATACCAAGCAATATAAGTAATAATTCCTCTTGCAAAACAACTTTTTATTCTGGATGTATGGCTAAACTTAAAAATAAAACTTATATTGATACAACAAAATTTAAAAATACAGAATCAATTTATTATGTGGAGTTCTATAAAAAAACAGCATCAAATCCAAATATTATTGAAATTATGGAAAATAGTATTATTAATTTGAAATCAATTGGACTATATAAAATTACATACAATATATCTTGGCATTTAAATGATTCAATTGAATGTGATCAAGTAAAATATCTTCAGGCTAATAAAGATGGAATCCTTGGATTTTGTCAATCTGGTCCTACAAAGTTAATAACTACTTCTGTTAATAGATCTAAAGGAAATTCATATGATGTTAATTTAACCAACAGTTTTATTTATGAAAAATTATCTAATGATAAATCTCAAATTCAGCTATTTATATATAAATTATTTAAATCTTATAAAGATGATCTTATTATAAATTCATCAAATACTTGGATTGAAATTGAATTTACAGTACTATAATAAATTTCTCTGTTCAGGTTCTAAATATTCCATTCCTAGAATATTAAATAATTGAGATTCTGATGTAATATCTATCTGTTCATAAACTGTACTATCTATATCTAGATTAGACTTACCTGATTTAGGTTGCTTATCTATATCTAGATCAGACTTACCTGATTTAGGTTGCTTATCTATATCTAGATTAGACTTACCTGATTTAGGTTGCTTATAATTTTTTATTTTAAATAGTCCATATTCATTTAGTTTATAACCTAATTTTTTAGCGGATGATCTCATCATTGTATTTAGTTGATATGATCCAGTAAAGTACACTAAAGCAGTAAAATAACTTTCTAAAGGTACTAATCTAATGTCAATTCTATAGTTTTTTTTATTATATTTACAAAATCCCATATATTTAGATGGGACAAGATCAGATGTCAAGTCATCTGTAACTAATTTTGCTTTTTTAAGTGCATGAATAAATTTTTTTAATACAGTTGAATTAACCATATCTTCCTTAAATAGTAGATCTGCATCAGAGATTAGTATATCTATATCTGATGATTGAGGTAATCCTCTACGATATGATCCACATACTGTAACTATTAGATTTGGATTAGTCATTCTTGCTATATCATAAATTAAATCATAAATTCTTGTTATAGTTTTTCTTGGTATTTTAGTTTCAAATTTACCAGCATATTTAATACCTAGTTTTATTTTATCATTTACTTCAATTGTTTTTGCTTTAACTCTAACTTTTAAATCTTCTAAAGAAGTAATTCCATATTTATCTATAAGTTCAGTTGCGATTGATTTTCCGATTCCAACAACTTCAACTAGTTCATTTATAATTTTATTTTTTGTTTCAAGATGTTTATATAAAGTTTCAAGTTCTTTAACTTCTGAAAGAAATCCTTTATTTAAAATTTGATTTATACGGTCTATAGTTCCTTTACCAAATCCAGGTATTCCAATAAGTTGAGATGGATTTGTAATTTGAACTTTAAACTTGGCAATTGATCCAATACATTTTTTAAAGCTTGCAATTCTAAAGTTATTAGTTTGTATCAAAGATTTATCAGATGTAATAGAATTTGCAATTAGAATCATATTTACTAGTTTTGTTAGCTCATTAATAAATATTTGATTTTTAGGATTTAACGCAGGTAAAAATTGGTTTTTTAAATTTTTTTTACTCATTATTTAATAGAATATATTTAAATAATTAACAATTAATACTATTAATTAGTAAAAATGTCTATTAATTATATTTACAAATATTTTCCATTTATTTCAAAATGTAAATATTCACAATTAAAAATAGATGACGTTGGGATGTATTCTATATCAACACCAAAAAATGCAGAGATTATTTCAAAATTAATTAAAAAAAATTTTTTTGCACAAAATATTATTGTAACAGATGCAATGGCAGGTGTTGGTGGCAATACTTTATCTTTTGCATCTAATTTTTATTTTGTAAATGCAATTGAGTTGGATGTTAAAAGATTTGGTTATTTAGTATCAAATATAGATTTGTATGGAAAAGATAATGTTTTATGTATTAAAGGAAATTATTTGGACTTGATGCATAAAGTATATCAAGATGTGATCTTTATGGATCCACCATGGGGAGGGAAATCATATAAAGATTTTGAAGATCTTTCTCTTGAACTTGATGGAAGAACTTTAGAATCAATTTGTGAGGAAATAAGAATTGCAAAGTTATGTAAGATGATTGTACTAAAACTTCCACTAAATTATAATTTGGATAAGTTTGGACCTGAATTAAAAGAATTTATGCAAATAGAAGAACTTAAAAAAATGATGGTTGTAGTTTTCTTAATTAAATAAATTCTAATATATATTTATATATATGAATCAAGATTATTATAAATTAAAATATTTTAAGTATAAAGCTAAGTATTATAGTCTTCTTGAACAGACAGGTGGATCTTCACAAAATCAATTTAGAAGAGAAAATTTTCCTCCTCCAGATATGAATGGAAATATATATACAGATCCATCAAACCCACAGGATTTTTTAACAGATTCACAAAGAAGTGAATATGAAAAAAAGTGGTATGAAGACCAACAAAAGAGACAACAACAAATGAGAGACCAACAAATGCAACAACAAATGCAACAACAAATGAGAGACCAACAAATGAGAGACCAACAAATGAGACAACAAAAAGTACAACAAGTACCAGTACAACAAGTACAACAAGTACCAGTACAACAACAAGTACCAGTACAACAACAAATACAAGTACCAGTACAACCAGTACAAGTACAACCAGTACAACCAGTACAAACCTATACCTATGAAGACTATGTCAAATCAAGAATGTAAAATAAATAAATTAATTTACTCATCTTGCTCGTAAAAAAGTAGATAAGCATTAGGTGTACATAAAAATTTTTTATCAATTTCCATGACATTTTCATCATTAAAGTTGAACCATTTTTCATGAATATTAGAGTATGCGTAAGTATAATAGTGACCAAAATTCAAATTAGAACCAGAATGATTAATTACAGATTTTAATTTATATTTAGTATTGGTTTCTAAAGAATTCAATAGTAATTTACTAATATCAATACTTTCAGGAAAAGTAATTAAATTTGATCTCTTGGTTAAAAAAGAAGAAAATCTTTTAATATGAATACAAAGAGTTTTTGGTGCAATAACCATACGTGTACTACTAGTACATGAACATTTATTCTTACAGTTTTCACATTGAAAACTATCAATTTCTTTAGACAAAATAAAATCATCAATACAATCTAATAAATCATATTTAGCATTAAAGTCAGTAATCAATAAATGTTTTTCTTTAATTTGTTCAATAATCTGAGGATCTAAAAGTTCACACATTGCTTGTTTAGTACTTTCAGTAATTTGAATTGATGGGATTTTACATACAATATTAATATAATTTGAAAGTATAAATGGATTTGTATTTGATAACATTGCAACATGATATTTAGATTTAGTTCCTGGTTTTGGAATATCTAATCCAAGAAATAAATTTGGTTCATAGGTTTCTGATGTATGAGAACATGATGAACATACACGAGTATTCATATACATTGAATGAAATATATTATACAGAGGAGAATATTCTTTAGACCAAAAATTAATACATGCATTAACAAGTGGAGTTGGTTCTGTTGGAAAATTTGTTATGTTAACTTTTTGTGCAATTTCCATATGCATCATTTCAATTAAAATACTAAATGCTTCATGTGCATCTTGTTGTTGAGATGTTTTAAACATAGGATTTTTTAATCCTATTTTTTTTCTTAAAGTAGTTGGTTTAAGTGATTCTGAATCAATTGATCCTGTCCATATTGTTTTAATAATTCTATAAAATTGATATAGAGGAGAATCATATACAGTATGCAAATTAGTTTTAAGATCAGAATTAGATAAACTTAATTTATAGACCAAATGATCAACAAAATCTTTATCTAATAAAAATTTTCTAAAATGTGTTAAATTAGCTAAAGACTGAATGATTGAATTTAAATAACAGGTGTTACCCAAGTTATCTAGTCCATAAATACCATTAATAAATGTCTCTTGTTCGCTGGACTCATTAAAAATAGATGCCATTATTTAATATTAGTTTAATATTAATATTAAATTACTTGAAAATTCAATTTTTCTCTAATGATATAATATATAATGTCAACTGTTAATCAATTATACAATATACAAATAGATTTCCCACATAAAAATTGTTTTAATGTAGATTTAAAAGATCTAGAACATAAATTTAATTTTGCTTTTAATTTTAGCTTAATTAATAAAAGAGAAATATCTATTGATTCTGTAAGATGTGCAACAGGTTATTTATATAATAATTTAGACATAAATATTTTAAATTATATTCCAAATAAAAAAATACTATTAATAGATTCATTTAATATAATAAACAATATATATATATTAAAAATTATATTAATAATGGATATGAATAAACAGTTTACATTAAAAGAGCTAGATAGATATATTATTTTATATAAAATGTATTATATTCGAAATAAAAAAAATAAAAGAGATAATGAACATACCAAGATATTACAAGATGAAGAAATAACAAGAATGTTAAGTACTTGGGATGAAATACAATTATTTGCAGAAATACAAAAATATATACAAAAATCTAAAATTGAAAATGATTTTAAAAAAAAATTTAGCAATAAAACCCATGAAACAATTCATGGGTTTTCAACACAAATAAATTTTTATTTGATAGCTTATTTATTACCAATATTTTTAAATCATTGTATCACTGATTATCAAATATATATTATTATGCCACATTATTCTGGATTTAGTAGTGTTATGACAAATATTATTAAAAATATTTCAAGTAATAAATCAAATATTATTCATTTTATATCAGTACCATGTTATCAAAATACTCAGGCAGAAATTGAATGTATTAAAAATGATTCTGATGATTTTATTATAATATATTTATATTATTTTTTTAGTAGAAAAATGGGAATAACATATAATCAATTTAATGATACAGAAATGATGAATTCTAATATAATAATTTGGTCTTATGATTCATATTTATGGTATGGAGAAGAACTAAAAGTACTAAATATGCATTTTTTTTATAATAGAATATCTGGTCTTTACAATTTATATCCTTATAATAAATTAACATACAGTGAAACATTATCTGAAATGCCAATGGATATTTTAGTTGATTTAAATCCAGATACTAGAGGGACTAAAAGGACTAAAAGGACTAAAGAGATTATAGGAACAAATATTATAGCTGCTACAAATACTATTTTTGGTAATATTAAATATGAGAATGTTTTAGATGAATTATTAGATTATTATAAGATTAATTTTGGTTCAAGACAAAATAGATTTATAAATGGTGCTAATTATTTATGGGATAATAGAATTTCTATTACTGATAATAATAATAGTAATAATATAGTAATTGATGCAACAAATTTATTTTTAAATTTAAATTTTTTAAACAAATTAATACAGTATAATAAACTTTTTGAGAGACAGAGAAAATTTTTGACTGATAGAATAGAAATATTTAAACAAACACAAATAGATAAAGACAAACTTTTAAATGATTATGATCTTAATATATTTATTTATATTTTAGAACATCTAGTAATAGATTTATTCACAGAATCTAATATTTTTATAATAGCAAGATTTCAAAGTAGATTATATAGAAAGAATAATGGAAATAATAATATTACTATAATTTGTGTTGATGATATGTCTACAGATTTTGATTCATATGCAAATGGAAATGTTACATTTGTAACATTTTTTATATATTATTATTTGTTAAAAAAGAATCCAAAAACTATTTTATGGTCATATAATTCATTTGATTATGATTGGATTGATATTGGTATTATATGTAAAAATCTAAATGAAACATATAAATTAGTTGTTACCGATGATGTACTACCAAAATCTAATTTACAACTTCAAATTGTAAATATACCAACATATGCTAAACCTAAAGAGTGTCATAGACTAGATGTTCCATGTATATTAAGTAATATTAATTCACAATTTTGTACTTATTTTAACATTCTCAAGTAAATTATAAATAATTAAACATTTTAATTATTTAATTTTTCTCTATAAAATATGATTTTGTTTTTAATGTATCTAACTCCATAAGTCTAACTTCTTGAAACATTGTATCTGATTTTATTCTTCTGATTAATATTTCTTTGGCAGTTGAAAAATCATTTGCTTCAATTATTAGATTTGATTCTGGTGAAATATTAGGTGTCCATGCTAAATATTTTTTCATTGGTATTCTTTCTATATTATTGGGATGGATAAAAAATTGATTTTTATATTATTTAAAGCTTTGGTCAAGAACCATACCATATAATTAATGAATAAAGATTTAGAATTCAACGTTAGTTACTGGTATGAAACAGATGAAAATATAGATGATGATAATTCAGAAGCTCAACCTGGTAAGTTTAAAAGTTATTCTGATCGATATGTACTAAGGCTGTTTGGTCGTACACAGGAAGGTAAAAGTGTTTGTGCTAGGTTAGATAACTTTACACCACATTTTTATGTAAAAATCTTTTCTCGTTGGTCTGATCGTGATGTTGATAAATTTGTTTTTATTCTTAAAGGTTATAATAAAAAGTTTGAAAAATCATTAATAGGTCATGAGATAGTAACAAGATCTGATTTTCATTTTGGATTTTGTGGAGGAAAAAAGTTTAAATTTGTCAAGCTAGTATTTGATTCAGTAGTTGCTTGTAAATCATATGCTAGATATATATCTAATAATAAGATCAAGTTATCTGGTATTGAAGCCAATCCTATTCAGTTAGAAACTTATGAATCTAAAATAGATCCTTTTGTTAGATTAATTCATCTTAAAGAGTTGGATTCTGCTGGTTGGATTGTACTTCCAGCTAACAAGTATCAACCTAATCTTTCAGATCGTACTTCAACAGATATAAATGTTAGAATATTTTGGAATGATGTTGAACCATTAAAAGAAGTACGAGGATTAGCACCATTTGTAATTGCATCTTATGATATAGAAACTTATAGTTGTGATGGAAGTTTTCCTCAAGCATCTCGTGTTACTGATTCTATTATTTCTATCTGTACTACTTTTACAAGATATGGTTCTGATCAAATTGTTAAAGCTGTAGCAATAGGTTTAAAAAGTTCAGCTCATATATCAAATGCAGATGAACAGTATATGTATGAAACAGAAGAAGAAGTATTACTTGCTTGGAGAGATTTGATAAAACGTGAAGATCCAGATATTATTACAGGATATAATATTAAATTTTTCGATAATAAATATTTGAACGATCGAGCAATTCATCCTAGAGTTAACTGTTTGAGAAAATTCTCACAACTATCAAGAATTGAAGGATTTCAATGTAAATTTGAAGAAAAACGTTTATCTTCTTCTGGTCTAGGCGACAATCTTATGTATCAATTTCAAATTATTGGAAGAATTGAAATAGATTTAATGAAAATGGTTCAACAAGATCACAAATTAACATCATATAAATTAGATAAAGTTGCAGAAAATTTTATGAAACAAAAAGTAAAACGAATTACATTAGATTTATATAAACAAGATACAAAAATTTATATTTATCGAATTCAAACAGATATTTCCAAATTAAAAACTGGTAATTATGTGAAGATTGAAGAAGATGGTATTGTTGATGAAGATAAAATAGAAATAAAAGAATTACATCAAGAAACTTCTGAAATAGAAATACATTTGGAAAAAGAGTATTTTATTGATTCAGATCCTTCACATATTAATATATGTTTGGTAAAAGATGATATGCCTATTTCAGAACTATTTGCTTGTTATAAAAAAGGTCCAGAAGAAAGAGGTTTAATACATCAATACTGTATTCAGGATTGTGCACTAGTATCAAAACTTTTACACAAACTAGATATTGTTACACAACGATTTGCAATGGCTACAGTATCTTATGTTTCTGTTGACTATATTTTAATGCGAGGTCAAGGAATTAAAGCTCTAAGTTTATTTGGTTATACTTGTGCAAAAGAGGGTTATTTGATTAAAGATCTTAAACCTCCACCTCAAGATCCACTTGATGAAAATAAAGTGGGATATGAAGGAGCAACAGTATTTACGCCTATCAAAGGATTTTATACTCGACCTATTGCTGTACTTGATTTTAACTCTTTATATCCTAATTCTGAAAGAGAAATGGATATGAGTCCTGAAAATTTAGTTCGAGATCCACAGTATGAAGGGTTACCCGAGTACTTGTATAGAGAAGTTAATTATTCAATTAAAGAAAATGGTGTTGAAGTTGGAAAACAAAGATGTGTGTTTGCAACTCATAAATCTAAACTAAATGAGAAAGGAATTCAACAGTCTTATGGTATTGTTGGAAGTATTTTAACAAAATTACTTACTGAAAGAAAAATTGCTAAAAAAAATATGGAAAAAGCTACAGATCCTTTTATTAAAAATATTTATGATGGTAAACAGCTAGCTCTAAAAGTTACTGCTAACTCTATTTATGGACAGTTTGGTGCGCCTACATCTCCAATTTATTGTAAAGATATTGCTGCATCTACAACAGCAGTTGGTAGATTAAGGTTAGAGCAGGCTAAAGCATTTGTTGAAGATGATTTTACTAATATACTTAAAGGTTTGTATGAAGGATGGATTGCAAATGATGAAATTGTAGTAAATGAAATTTTAGATAAAGAGTTGGAAGATAGAGGAAACCAAGAATTTATTGATACTATTTTAAAACCTACTGTTATGGAAGTTTATTCAAACTATATGACTTATCCACAAGTAATTTATGGTGATACTGATTCAAATTTTTATGATTTTAAAATAACACATAATCAAACAAAACAAATGCCGACTGATCGTTGGTGTAGAAAAATGTGTATTTGTCTTGGATTAATAGCATCCAAACTACTTAAAATACATTTACCAAGTCCACAAAATATGGAATTTGAAAAAGTATGTCATCCATTATCTATGATGGAAAAGAAGAAATATATTTATAATAAATATGATGATAATCCAGATAAATATAAACGTGTGGTTATGGGATATACTTTGAAACGTAGAGATAATGCTACTATTGTTCATCGTATTTTAGGTAAAGCTGTAGAAATTGCTATGGATGAACAAGATACTGATAAAGCTATCAAGTTCTTAGAAGAATCACTTAATGATATTTTAGATGGTAAATATCCAATTGAAGATTTTATTACAACTAAAACACTTCGTGGTAATTATAAAGGAACTAAACTAAAAACAGATGATAAGGGAAAAGTAGGTGATGAAGGATCATGGTTTTGGGATGATGTGAACTGTTCGATAGCTCATGTTAAACTATGTCAAAGAATGAAAGCAAGAGATCCTGGAAATTGTCCACAAATTAATGATCGTATTCCATTTGTTACAATTGCATTACCAAATTCTAAAAAAATGTTACAAGCTGATAGAATAGAACATCCAGACTATATTATTGCGAACAAGTTAAAAGTTGATTATCTATTTTACATTACAAATCAAATTATGAATCCATGTATACAATTTTTTGAACTAATTACTGATAGATTAGGTGCAATATTTAATCAAATTATAGAAAAAGAAACTACTCGTAATGAAAAAATGTTTGATCAAAAAGCTCGAATTGTTGGACTTAAAAAATTACAAAAATATGGAATTACTGTTAATGAAAAAAATCCAGATGAAGATTGGGATCCAGATGCTGATTTTGTTACTAATACTAAATCCAAATCATCTATACAAGTGGATGAAATGTTAGCATCTCATAGTATTAATAAATCAACAATTGCTCGAGCCAAGAAACAGGATAAAATAGCTAAGAATAAAGATAAGTCTAATGGTTTAGCTACTACAAAAAGAAAAAATAAGGTTCTCGATTTACTAATAGCAGAAATGAATGAAAAAATGGATAATATCGAATCTATAAATTTAGATGATATTCTCTCAAAAATGAATTAATTTATTTATTTTATTTAAAAAATTTAATATTTTTTAGATTTTTTGGATTTTTTAGATTTATCTGGTTTTCCCCAAGCAGGTTCATCAAAACTTAATAAGTTAATATCTCTTGATCCAATTGAAGAATCAGATGACATTATATAAACACTTGATGCAGATTCAGATGAATTTAAAGCTGAAAGACCAGATACTCTTTTTGGAATAGCTAATCCAATAGATGTATCTAAATGTGTATTTGAAGCTAACTTTTCAGAATCAGATGATGAACTAGATGATGATGAACTTGATGATGAACTTGATGAACTTGAAGAATCAGATGATGAAGAACTTGATGAATCATCAGGAGTAACTAATCTTGACATTGAAGAAGTTGATTTATGAGATCTAGATGCTTGGGCTTTAGGTTCTTTTTCAAATACATCATCTTCATCTTCTTCATCATCTTCATCATCAGAATCGAAAAGATCACTAGAGTCTTCATCTTCATCATCTTCTTCATCAGAGTCACTTGATTTTTCCTTAGATGATTTAGTTGATTCGGTTGATTTTTCTTTATCAGAGTCGGTTGATTTTTCCTTATCAGAATCTTCACCTCCCATTTGCATAATAATATTAAGTAATTTGTTTGAATCAAATTCAGATTCAGCGCCTCCAGTTTGTTCTAAACTCTTCTTGAAAACTTCAGAAGTGATAAAAGGTGATGACTCACTAAATTCAGTATTTACACCGCCATTCATCAAAGGGACAACTTTAATATCAATTTCTGATTCAGTTAAACCACCTTGTAGTTTAGTAGTTGAAGCTGGTTCAGCAGCTAAAGCTAGTTCAGAAGTTGGTGATTTTAGTGATTTTAGTGATTTTTGTGATTTTAATGATTCAGATGATTCAGATGATTCAGATGTTGATAAGTTACCAATTTCAGCAGCTTTAACTTGTTGAGATTTAGTAAAATCAGAAGTTGAACTAATAGTATCTACAGATTTTTCAGATGTATTTTTTACTTTTTTTGTTTTCTTTGCTTTCTTTTCTGATGATTTCTTTCCTTCAGTACTGGATGAACTCATATCAATACTGATAACTTCAGTATCTTGCTTTGTTTTTGTTTTAATATCATTTCTAATAAACAAATCATTAATATCTTGTTCAGCTCTAACTAATTCCTCATGAATTGTCTTATTTAAATTTTTTTCTATTTTCTCGAATTCAATTTTAATTGACTCAGATGCTGGACTTGTTTCTATTTTATTTCCTTCAGGAAGTTCGGATTCGGATTTACTACTTGCACTACCCATATTAATTATATAATGATAATATAGAAAATAAATTTTATTTTTTTAAATCTTAAGTAAAATATTTATACTATATATTATTAATGATTGAAACTATTTTTATAATATTTTTATTGTGTTTTATTTTGTTATTTAAATATTTATTTTGGAATGAAGTGTCATATGTTGAATCTTTTGATTCAAATACCTATTTGGTTAGAAATTTACCAGATAAGAATCAAGCTGCAAAGATGCTTGCTGAAATTAGAAATAAATTAATAAATTTTGTTGATGATTTAGTATTAGATGCTGAAAAAGAAGATTTAGATCAAGCTGATAAACCTAACTCGTCTAAAGCAGAACTTATTGCTAATTATAAATATATCAAAATGATACAAGCAAAACTTCCTGAATCTATTATAAAAGAATCATCTGCTAAATCTGAATTTACTTCTTATTCTGTTAATAAAGGTGAAGAACTTGTTTTTTGTTTAAGATCTAAGAAAACAAATAAGCTTCATGATATAAATGATTTGATGTATGTGGCTGTACATGAGATTGCACATATTGGCTGTCCTGAAATTGGTCATACTCCTTTGTTCAAAAAAATAAATAAATTTTTACTTGAAAAAGCAACTGTTTATGGTCTATACAAATTTGAAAACTATAAAAAAACACAAAAAGAATACTGTGGTATTACTTTAACATCAAATATACTAGAAGGAACCAAGTTTGCTTTAGTTTAAAATATACTAGAAGAAACTGGCTGCTTAGATTAAAACAAAATCCTAGGAACCAAGTTTGCTTTAGCTAAATTTTAGATAAAAATATATCAAAGTCTGATTTACTCCATGGTTTTTTAATAAATAGTTTATCTGTTTTTATTTCTTTACCAGAAAAAATACATATAAATAAATCATTTGCTATTATTTCTATTCTATCTATTGAATCTAATCCAGTTATATCAGAATTTGAAAAATGATAATCTAAGATAATTGCATCATAGTTATATTTAATTAATCTATCAATCATATCATTAATTGAATTACAATAATCAATATTTAAGTTTGCTAACATTTGTATTTTTTTTTTCATTATTTTAACAGTTACCATTGAATCATCAATTATTAAAATATTTTTTCTAAAATTATATTGATTAATATTTAAATTATAATTGTAATTATAATTGTAATTAGTAATTTGTTTTATTAAGTGGTAATTATTTAATTTTCCAAATCCTTTAATATCATTAATTTCTTTTAAAAATTCAAAATTTGAACTATTTAATTTATATGTGTTTTCACATACTAAAATTGAATTTATTATTGCTTTATTTTGTAATCTTGCTGATAAATTAATACATGTACCAACAAAACATACTTTTGTATTCTTATTTCCTAACATACCCATTAGTACACTACCATATGAAATTCCTATTCTAATCGATATATTAGAATATTTTGATTTAACTATTTCTAGCATTTTAATTGAAAAATCAATCAAACATCTATTTGAATTTAATTCTTGATATAAATTTGAAATACACATATAACAATCACCAATTGTTTCTACTTTATGAACTAAAAATTCTTCACATAATTTATCAAAATCAATAAACAAGTTATTAAGTAAATTATATACATATATTGGATCCTTTGACTCATTTAACATTTGGGTAAAACCAACAATATCTGCAAATAGAACAAAAGTATTTGTAAATATTTTTGGTTTTATTTCTAATGATTTTGATTTATATTTATCAATAAACTTTGGTACACAATATATTTTATCTAATTCCATTTCCATTTCCATTTCTATTTATCAAGTTATATTTATAATAGAAATTATAAATAGATAAAAAGTTGAAAATTTTTCAGTTACTATTTAGTTAAAAACTATATATAAAATATGACATCTTTAGTGTAAATAAATTTATCTAGGTTTTATGTGTTTATATCCTTATAGTTGGTATATAAAGATTTATTTTATATAATTATTATAAATGAAAGGAATTTTTATATTTTTACTATTTGCACTTGTTAATTCTGAAAAAATAATTAAAAACATAAATATTCCAAGTTGTAAAAATTGTATTCATTATAAACCTTCATATTATATAAATGATTTTACTGGATATTACAGTGAATGTGATAATTTTGGTGATAAAAATATTATAACAAATAAAATTTCTTATTATTCTGCAGAAATGTGTAGAAATGATGAAAATAAATGTGGAAATGAAGGTAAATATTTTGAACAAGAAAAAAATATTGAATTAAAAATATTTACTCATCAAATAATTAGCAATATGCCAAACATTTTAATAGTATCACTTATTATATTATCTATTATTGCAAATATTTATACAAACAAACAAATAGATTAAAAAGTTTAAAAATTTAAGTCCACGCCTCTACTTAATCCTAATGTATGTGCTTATTCAACAATATAATTAAATATTAATTATATTTATTTAATGACATTTGATACTTAAAAAATGTTTTAGGTATTGTTCAATTAACATGCACTTTCTTTATCATTTGCCAAAGATGACATTACTTTATTATTTTACAACATAATAAACATAAGAGATGCAATTTACTTGTCAGACAGACAGGCAAGCAGGTTGGTAG
>Ga0114973_10001819_pt1 | contig 15619 bp, 18 predicted proteins | sample M_140807_MF_Meta_FD_87025 | JGI IMG/M metagenome (GOLD analysis project Ga0114973, IMG submission 87025) | Freshwater microbial communities from Lake Montjoie, Canada to study carbon cycling - M_140807_MF_MetaG | ecosystem: Environmental > Aquatic > Freshwater > Lake | place: Lake Montjoie... | reverse complement strand
TTTCTTGTCTTCTTTGTCCAAAAAAATTTAATATATCATTAGCTCCAATTCTTAAGCAAACAATATTTTGGATAATACTTTCAACAATCTTGATTGTTTTTTTTAGCTCGTCGTTAAAAAAAATGTCAGTCTCTATAATCGGCATCAACACATCTGTTGTATCAATATTTTCTATGTATTTAAAGCCTGTTTTATATGAAAATTTTGGAAGTAGTATGCCATTAAAAAACCTGTTTAAACTCTTTTTTTTGATTAATTCAAAATGGTCACTATTTCTTACTCTCAAAAATATCAATCTATTATATTCCTTAATAGTACCATCGCTATTCATTAAAAATGTTTTAATTACCTGCTCAAGTTGATGTATTTCCTCTTCTTTCACCGAATCTTCGCAGTCAACTATTACTGAGCGGATAAATGGATATTTTACAAACAATTTATCTGGGTTGAATTTTGTTAGTGGAACATATAAGGATGCACCTACTTTACTAATATCTATCATTAATTTTTATTTTTGATTATGCCTACACACTTAAGAGCCATATTTTTTACTATTCTGTATTTTATTTTCTTTTTTTCACATAGATAAATTATTGGTTTGATTTGCGAATCTTCGATATTATTTAGTAACACAATTTCAGGAGATCTTCTAATAAGGCATCTTATTGTTTCTCCAATACCTGGCTTTAAAGTAAATGTATCATTTAAATTAAATTCGTGAAACAAATTTGACAATGATTTTAAATATGAAGTTCGATATTCATTTGATTTACTAATGATTGATATCGGCTTAAATTTTTCATTAATTTTAATAATCTCATTTTCAAGTTCATTTATATACCAAAGTGAATAATCATTTTTTTCTTTTTCATCAAAATATTTTACAGAATGAAATGATTTTGGATCAGTATTAATTAGTGTTCTGCTAATCAAGCCTGAAATTGTAGCATTCAACATACACGAAGGAATAACATAGTCTTCTCTACTACTACAAATGTCCGAAACACCTGCTATGTCAGAAATTGATATAAATTTATATTTAATAGTTTGAAAACTAATTGCCATATACTTGCTCAATTCTTGGCTAATATTTCCAAGTCCTGTCCATCCGTCAACGAATAATATTTCAACATCAGTCCCATGTTTTTCAAGTATGTATTTTAATGCAACTGAATCAATTCCCCTGTCTTTAATAATTGATATGGAGTAATGTTCAATATTTTGAAAATATATATTTGATAAAATTCTTTTTAATATCACACCATATGGTGTTCCAGCTCTAGCAAGTGAAACAAGAACTTTATTATTTTTATTATTTGATAAATGGTTAGCAATATTTAAAATATCTTTACAAATTTTTGATTTGTTTAGTTCATGGTAACTATAAAAAAGAGACATGTATTCATCTTCAATATCCATTTCTTTTGTTAATGTCTCACTATAATGAACATTGTGATTAAGCAGAAGATCTTCTTTCTCTTCAATAGAAATCTCTTGATAATTTTTTATGTTTAATAAAAAATTTACATCACTTGGTAAATATGAACCATGAAATTGCATTAGCAAAAAATTTGAATCACTTTTTTAGCAACTTGCTTAAGTGATTTAATTAAAGATTTATCTAAACTACCAGGTTGTGTTTCAGCGAAAATAATAATTAAATCATATTTTTTGTCTGAAACGTTATATAAATAAGATGTTATATTTGGATCATAATTATCTTTAAAAATTAATTTTGATTTTATAATTCCACTAATTTTTATAGGTGATCTTGTTGTTGATTGAACAAAAATATCTGCATTTTTTGAAATTTTATAAGCAAACCAAAAAGCCGCATAATTGAATTCGCCAGTACCTAATACAAGTACCTTTTTACCTTTATATTCTTCAAAATTTATATTGATATTTTTTAGAATAAACTTGTCACTACAGAATCTCCCGAATTTATTGAAACTAACATTTTTTATTATTGATAATTCCTCATTTTTTATCGATGAATAATTATGAACAACCTTAGTTTTAGGGCTTAAAAAAAATTGAGGGTATTCTAAAGCTTTTATATTTCCTTTAATATCTAATTTATTTTTCACATCCCACTTTACTATACATAATGAGGATACTTTGACTTTTGGAAACATTGAAACCAATTGTTTTTCTAAATTTTCAATAGTTCGACCTGTAGTTACCTCATCATCTATAATTAAAATATTTTTTATTTTTGATAATAAAATTTTATGTTTTGTTTGTTGAGGAGCATATATATGGTGAATTGGCGCATGGGAATGATCTTCATTAAAAGTTAACAATTTTTCAAAAGGAAGTTTTAACCTAGTAGTATGTACATAAAGCTTATTCTGATTCTTGATTTCATTAAAAATACCCCATCCTAGACCAGTAGCGGTTTCGCCCATCCCAATAACTAACAAGTGCTTGTTTAAAATTTTTTTATCAATTAATTTATTCATTGATTCAAATAGTCTTTTCATGACAATTGGAGTCACTGGATAATGTTTGCCCAGAACTTTACTTACGAAAAGAAATTTTCTATTTTTATTTTCTCTCTCTGCAAATCCTAAATAATCGAATAATTCTTGATTAGCTTCAAATTCAAGAGAATACTCATTAGTAGTCAATTTATAATTCATATAAATAAATTAGTATATATTTATAGTTGCTAATGGCATTAAAAACGTATAATTATATATAAATATATGTTTTTAACATAATATTTTAAATTTTTTGTATATTTTTTTTACAATATAATGTTAATATAAATATAAAGTAAGTAGATTTATATTAATTATTTAAAAAATAAAATTTTAATCATGGCAATTAATTTAACAAAGGGCGGTAACGCGGCAATTGGATCCATTCAAAAATTTAATGTAGGGCTTGGATGGGATACAAATGAAACTGATTCTGGTATTGATTTTGATTTAGATGCATCAGCATTTTTACTTAATTCATCAGGTAAAGTTCTTTCTCAAAGTCATTTTATTTTTTTTAATAACCTTAAAAGTCCAGAAGGTTGTTTAGAACATACAGGCGATAATTTAACAGGAGCAGGAGATGGAGATGATGAAATCTTGAGAGTAGATTTATCTAAGCTCCCTGCTGGTTGCGAAAAAATAACATTTGTGGTTACTATTCATGAAGCTGATCAGAGGAGACAAAATTTTGGCCAAGTCCGTAATGCTTACATTCGAGTTTATGATCCAACTAGTAATGAGGCAATTGTAAAATATGATCTTGGTGAAGATTTTTCAATTGAAACTGCTATTGAATTTGGTGAACTATATATGAAAGATGGCGCATGGAAGTTTAAGGCAATTGGAGCGGGATTTGCTGGCGGGCTTCAGAAGTTTGTTGATAAGTTTTTTTAATAAGTATAATATAGAACTGTTAGTTCAGTGATTAATTTAATTGATTAATCACTGAACTAAATTAAATTTAAAAGTTTTTGTTGTGGCAATTAATTTAAAAAAAGGTGGTGAAGCAGAATCTATAAAATTTGCTAAAATTAGAATTGGTTTAGGATGGGATCCTATTTTAACACATGAAGATGAAACATTTGATTTAGATGTCTCGGCTTTTATGTTGAATTCGACAAAAAAATTACAAAGTGACGACTATCTTGTTTTTTATTGTTCGGAATTAAGAGTTAGTCCAAACAATTTGTTTGTTATTGAGCCTCAAGACTCCATTAAATATCCTCCATTTTATGAAGGCAATAGGTTAATTGATAGTAAGGAACATCACAGAAGAGCCACTAGACCCGTTGACCCTGATTTTTCTGTTTGGGGATCTATTGATGACATGGATGGAACTGAGAGTGAAGGTGGTGATGACGAAACAATGAATATTGATCTTAGAAAATTAAATTCAGCTATTGAGGAAATAGTAATTGGTGTAAGTATTTATGATTTTGCAAAATGGAATCAAAATTTTGGCAAGGTAAATGATTCATATGTTTCAATTTACAATGAAATTACACAAGAAGAAGTATTTAGATATGATTTGCAAGGTGATTTTTCTACCAACACTTCAGTGGAATTTTGCAGCATTTACAAAGAAGGGGGCTTCTGGAAAATCAAAGCATTGGGTTTTGGTCATGATAATGGATTAGAAAGTTTACTTACTGTTTATAACTAAAAATATATACTAAAATGGCTATTAATTTACAAAAGGGAGGGGATCAATACAAGATTGATTTAACTAAGGGGGGTACAAATTTAACAGTGCACGCAAACCTTAATTGGAATCAGAATATACAACCAAAAAAAGGTTTTATTGCGAGTGTTCTAGGCCTTATGAACAATCCTCCAGATTTAGATTTAGGTTGTATGTTCGAAATGCAAAGCGGAAAAAAGGGTGTAATTCAACCATTAGGAAATAGTTTTGGTAATAAAACACAAGAACCATTCATTTTTTTAGATAAAGATGATACAACAGGAAGTGCAGTTGATGGCGAAAACATGTTTATATATAAACCCGAATTGATTAAGAGAGTTGTATTTTTTGCTTTAATTTATGATGGAGCAACAAATTTTCAATCAGTTGGTGGCAAAATGATATTCAGAATTAGTAATGGAGAAGAAATTAATTTAGACTTGAATAATCCCGATACCTCTTCGGTTTTTTGTGCTGCAGCTTTATTTGAAAATAAAAATGGCAATTATTTTTTAACTAAAGAAGAAAGATATTTTAAAAATCATCAAGAAGCAGATACTTTTTATGGATTTGGATTTAAATGGACAACAGGTACAAAATAAAACATTAAAACTTATATATATTAACTAGTATTAATAAAATAAAATAAAATAAAAATGAGAAGATTACCGGTTTATTTATTATTAGACACCTCTGGTTCAATGGCAGGAGAACCAATTGAAGCAGTTAAAAACGGTGTACAAGTAATGATTAGTTCATTACGCAATGATCCACAGGCTGTTGAAACTGCATTTTTAAGCATAATTACATTTGATTCTGATGCAAAACAAATAGTACCACTTACAGATTTGGCGTCTTTCCAAATGCCTGACATAAAAGCTTCTGGTACTACTTCTTTAGGAGAAGCCTTAAAAGTTTTAACTAATTGTATCAAAACAGAAGTTACAAAAACAACAGCTGAAGTAAAAGGTGATTGGAAGCCATTGGTTTTTATAATGACTGACGGAATACCAACTGACGATTGGCAAAATTCATTAAATGAATTCAAAAATGTTCGTGTTGGAACAGTTGTCGCTTGTGCAGCCGGCTCAGGAGCAGATGCAAGTGTTTTAAAACAAATCACCGATAGTGTAGTTAGTCTAGAAACAGACCAAGAAAGTATTAAATCATTTTTTAAATGGGTAAGTGCTTCAATTGGTGTTTCTTCTACAAAGGTTGGGGAATCAGGTACTGAAGTGACAGGTTTAAACCAAATGCCACCCCCACCTGCAGAATTAAATATTGTTATTTAATCAAATAAAAAAAATGATTGGATATTATAACACAATGAAAGCATATCAAAATTTGTTAGATCAAAGAAAATATGAAATTTTAAATACTGCTCAGAAAAAAAAGATTCAGGAGCAAAATTTAGCTTCGATTTTCAGTAAACTCACAAATTATGAAAAAAACATGTTATCGCAAATTACTTCAAATTATAAAAATTTAATTGCTGTATCTCAGGCTTATCCAACATTAATGTCTAATACATCTTTTCAAGAAACTTATAATCAAATATCTAGCTTAAATAATGAAATTCAAACTAAGGTAGAACAGTATAATATTACTATAACTGAGTATAATAATAATATACGGCAATTCCCCAAAATGATATTGGCATTTATATTTGGCTTTAAAGTAAAAATTTATGCTGAAATAAAATAAGGATTATGAGAAGACTACCAGTATATTTTTTATTAGACACCTCTGGGTCAATGTATGGAACATCTATCGTTGCATTGAATAATTCTTTGAGTGAAATGGTAGGTACTTTGAGACAAGATCCTCAAGCAATTGAATCTGTTTGGATAAGCATAATTACTTTTGATGTTACAGCTAGAGAAATTATACCACTATCAAGTTTAGATTCTTTTCAGTTACCAGAAATTACTTGTCCAAGATCTGGGCCAACCCACACTGGAGAAGCATTAAGTTTATTGCAAAAAAAAGTTAGTACTGATATCATAAGAGGTTCAGCTGATCAAAAAGGTGATTGGAAGCCGTTGCTTTTTTTGTTTACTGACGGCACTCCTAGCGACAAACAGCTTTATAGGGACATGATACCAGAAATTAAGAAACTAAATTTTGGTATTATAGTTGGATGTGCCGCAGGTTCTATATCGGATGAAGAGATTCTGAAAGAACTGTGTGATAGTGTTGTTCAAATTGATACAGCAGATGCTTCCACTTTGAAGCAATTTTTCAAATGGGTATCAGATACAATTGATCATGGAAATAAAAGTATGGGTACTGGTGAAAAAGTTGGTTTACCACCCCCACCTGCAGACATAAATTTAGTAATATAATTTAGCAAATGAAGCCATTACTTTTATTGATATTAAATACTTTTATTTTAAGTTTATTTTTATACTCAAAGCTTCTGCCCTATAAATCTAACATAGATAATAAATATAAAGGGGTGTTCAATTTTTTTGATAATATTTTCACCCCTATTATTATCTTTTTAAAAAAAAATATTAAACCTTTTCAAATTGGGAATCATTTACATATTGATTTATCTGATTTTATACTTTTTTTATTTCTAATATTAATACTAAATGCTACAATATGAGAAGACTACCAATTTATTTTTTAATTGATGTCTCGGAGTCTATGGCAGGGGAGCCTATTCAACAAGTTGAAGAAGGGCTATCAACCATAATTCAAACTTTAAAAAAGGACCCAACTGCTATGGAAACAGTATGGGTTTCAATTTTAATTTTTGCAGGTCAGGCAAAAACAATAGTCCCCTTAAGTGAAATTATAAGTTTTTATCCTCCAAAATTTCCAATTGGTAGTGGCACCTCTTTAAGTAAAGGTTTAGGGCATTTGATGTTTGAACTGCGAAAAAATATTGTAATAACTACAGCAGAAAATAAGGGCGATTGGAAACCCATTATTTTTTTATTAACTGATGGTGTGCCTACTGATGATACCAAAAATGCTATATCTGAATGGAAACTAAATTGGCAAAAAAAAGCAAATATGGTGGCAGTAAGTTTTGGAAATATAACTGACACTAAACTTTTAAGCGAATTAACTGATACTGTTTTAAATTTTAATAGTACTGGAGCTGATTCATATAAACAGTTTTTTAAGTGGGTGACAGATTCAATAAAAACAAGCAGTGTTAATATTGATGGCAGCACAAATGGATTTGAGTTAGCAAAATTAGAAAACGACGTTATATCAAAAATTGATTTAACAAAAGCTCCAAATGTTTCAGAAATTGTAGATAATAATTTTGTTGTACTAGCCGCAAAATGTCAAAATACAAAAAGGCCTTATTTAATTAAGTATAAAAAGAATGTTACGCCAACTGATTTCGGAGGAGTAGAATTAGATACTTTGTCTTATCGCTTGGTTGGAGCTTTTCAGGTAGATAATTCCTATTTTGAATTATCAGATAATGTGAATAATAATTTTAAAATAAATACCGAAGAATTGATTGGTGTACCCTCATGTCCATGTTGTGGAAATCAAAATTCATTTGCAGTATGTAATTGCGGTAAATTACATTGTATTGATAGAGAAGAAGTAAGTACTTGTCCATGGTGTGGTAACACAGGATCTTATGGATATGATTCGGGTGGATTTGATGTAAATCGAACACAAGGATAAAAAAATATAATTTATGCAATCAAAAGAATATATTGAACTAGTTTTAAAAAAATATGGAGTAACGGTACCATCAAATTTAATAAATGTTTTTAATGAGTTTGTTAATGAGCCAAGCAGCGTCGAATGTGTTAATATTATTATAGAAAAACAAATGCAAATTTTAAATAGCTGGAAAATAAAGAATAGAATTGTTGATATAACTAATCAACAAATAATTTTACCAAATGCATCTATTGACAAACCTTATAGTACAAAGCTTGATATTGAGAAATATAATTTGCAAGATGTAATTATTTCTGATATTCATGGTTTAGCTGAAACAGGATTGAAATTCGATCCAAGTACATTAATTATTGACGGAACACCGGTTATTAGTGGTGATATAAAAATTAAAGTAATGTACCGACTTCAAATTGAATCTGAAACTTCAGAATTAAATGAAAAAGTAATACCATTATTGATTTTAGTTGATCCTAAAAGTTTATGGAAAAATCTTCCTTCAAATAAAGATGATATTTATTGGAAAGAAGACAATGTTACGATTTGTGAGAAATTAGGAGAGAAAAAAATTGTAGCATCTTCGAAGAGGGGAAGATCACACCAAAACGTTGGTTCATTTAGAGACGATGATTTTAATTTTAAATATTTTGAAAAAACAGGATGGTCAGTTGTCTGTGTGGCAGATGGTGCAGGGAGTTATCCTTTGTCTAGAAAAGGGTCACAAATAGCATGTAATTCGGTAGTAGAATATTATGAAGCAAATTTGGAAACTGATAAACAAAAAGAATTAGAAGCTAAAATATTTGCATACGGAATAAGTAAAGATGAAAATTTTAAAAAAGAGGTTGAAGGGTTAGTTGCACAAAACTTATATCAAGCGGTTCTTTTTGCACACAATAAAATTAAAGAACATGCAGATGCTACTTTTATAAGTAATCCAGAATTATTTAACAATCCTAAATTTAAAAGTCCATTTGATTATTATCATTCTACTTTGCTTTTTACACTCTTGAAAAAATATGAGTTTGGATATGCTATATTAACTTTTGAAGTTGGTGATTGTCCAGGCGCAGTTATGAATAAAGATAGAACAAAAACTACAATGCTTAATTGGCTTGATGTTGGTGAATTCGGCGGCGGCACTCGTTTTGTTACACAGCCAGATATTTTTCATTCAACTGATCAACCTATGATTTCAAGATTTAATTTTACAATTATTGAAGATTTTTCTTTCTTATTTTTAATGAGTGATGGTATTTATGATCCGAAATTTGAAGTTGAGGCAAATTTGCAAAAAAATGAAAAATGGGTGGAATTTTTAGCAGATTTAGAAGGTAATAACGAAGAAGGTATAAAAATTGATTTTAATGGCGAAAATAAAGATATAGCCAATCAGCTTGAAAAATGGGTTGATTTTTGGAGCAAAGGAAATCATGATGATAGAACTTTAGCTATAATATTTTAATAAATATGAGTACAATAATTGTAACATCTATAATTGATACTAATAAAAAATATCAATATGTTGACAAAGGGGCACCTTCTGCTGCTGGCGGAATGAAGGATATTTATTTCAGCCCTGATAAATCATATGTCATTGGTTTTTATAGAGCTCAACAAGACCATAATTCAATAGAAAGATTAAAAAAAATCGTCACAACTTATTATGAAAGATTTTTTAATAATCCTTCTGGTCCTTATTATAAAGAGTTATATAGTTGGCCAACTGATGTGATTAAACATGAAAATCGTATTGGAATTGTTGTACCATGCTATAATAAAAATTTTTTCTTTAAAAAAGGTTATGCAGTAAACAATGCATTGAAAGGACAAGACAAAGAGGGTAAATGGTTCGCATCTCCTTTATTCAGGGTTGCTAGTTCAAAATCTAAATTAGATGATTCTGAATTAGGTAATTGGTTAAGTTATTTTCAAATTTGTTTAAATATAGCAAGAGGAGTTAAAAGACTTCACGCTGCTGGGTTAGCACATTCTGACTTATCGTATAAAAACATATTAATTGATCCAATTAGTAAAACAGCTGCTATAATTGATATTGATGGTCTTGTTGTACCTGGTTTGTTCGCACCAGATGTAATTGGAACACCCGATTTTATTGCCCCCGAAGTTTTATCATCCTTACATCTTAATAAAAAAGATCCAAATCGCAAATTACCAAGTATACAAACTGATAAGCATGCGTTGGCTGTTTTAATTTATATGTATCTACTATACAGGCATCCACTAAAAGGTGGCAGATTTTTTGGTGGCGATATTGATGCTGACGAAGAGGTTAAATTATCAATGGGTTCAAAAGCACTATTTGTAGAGCATCCAACAGATAAAAGCAATCAAAATTTTAAAAGAGAATATGGGGATGATTTACAAAAATTTCAACCATGGACCAATTTAGATAAAACACCTTATACCATTCTAGGACCCTATTTAAAAGAACTATTTGATTTATCTTTTATAAAAGGATTGCATAATCCAAATGAACGCCCCCCGGCATCCATGTGGGAACAAGCACTGATAAAAACCATGGATTTGAAATTACAATGTGCAAATGCAAATTGCAATCAAAAATGGTTTATTTATAATGATACTAAGAATACATGCTGTCCATTTTGCGGAACTAGGTATAATACCTCAATACCAATTCTCGACTTATATTTTCAAACATCACCTGGCAAGTGGAAACCGGAGAATCAAAGGTTGGTAGTATATAATGGAACAACACTGCATTTATGGCATACAAATAGGACTATAATAACAAATGAAAATTTGACCGCAGCTCAAAAAGTACCCGTAGGATATTTTTCATTTTATAACAATAAATGGTTATTTGTCAATCAAACTTTAACCTCATTGGTTGATAAATCAGAAAATAAGGAAATTAAAATTGGAGAAATGGTTGAGCTTACTTCTGGTAAGCAACTAATATTATCCAAAGATGATGGAGGTAGAGTTGCAGTAATATCAATCGCTAATATTTAATTTATAAATTAAACCAAACAAAAATGCTATCAACAATTTTTATTTTCATTACCATCCTAGTTTTAGAGAGTATACTATCTATAGATAATGCAGCAGTACTAGCTGTTGTAGTTAACAAATCTTTATCAGATCCTAAAGATAGAAAAAAAGCCATGACCTATGGGATTGTAGGCGCTTATTTATTTAGGGGCTTATCTCTTCTTGCAGTTGGTTGGATTTTGTATAATCCATTATTTGGTATTTGGGCTAAATTGATTGGAGGTTTTTATTTACTTAAACTTGTTTATTCATATTTTTGGGGAGATTCTGATGGAGATCCAAATACTGGATGGGCAGTAAAATTTGGAACTTTACTAGGTTTAAATATTTTTTGGCAAACAGTAGTCGCCGTAGAATTTTTAGATATGGCGTTTAGTATTGACAATTTACTAGCAGTTGTTTCATTAACTGATAAAATGTTAGTTATTATTATTGCTGTATTTCTTGGAATTTTATTCATGAGGTTTATTGCACAAAAATTTTCTATTTTAATGGAAAAATTTCCAAAATTAGAGTCTACAGCATTTATTGTAATATTATTATTAGGATTTAAATTAATCCTGTCTGGCCTAGCTGATTGGCTACCTCCTTTAAAATTTATAAAAGATTTTATGGGTACTCACGCATTTGATTTTGGATTTAGTTGCTTTACAATGATTATTTTCTTTTTCCCATTATTGATGCCAAATAAAGAAGAAAAAATAGATTAGTTTATTTATATTAAAAAAAGTTATTAATATGATAATATCTAGTGTATTAAATAAGACCGAGCCTATATTAATGGAAATTGAATTAAATTCTGTTCAAATTGATCAACATAATTCAAATGCTAATATTGCAAATACAGGTGCTGCACTTTCTTATTTATTTACAAGCAACTCAAAAAACGGAACTGTTAGAACTTTGGGTCAAGTTGCAACAATTGGGGGACTCGTTTATGGTAATTCTCAAAAATCGCAAGCAAATAGTATAGAGAGAAATAATATTATTTTAATTTCACAAATAATAAACATTGTCGAAAGTGAAGGGATTAATCATATTAGACAGGAACGAGATACCAATAATATTCGTAGATTTATTGAGCTAAACTTGAAAACAGGAAAATATTTAGATCAAATTGTTGTTAAGAACACTTCTCGGTTTAAATCAAAAGGAAGACTAGGAAAAAAGAATATAAACTTATTAAGCAATGCAAATAATATTGATATATTTAATCACAAACTAAGATTAAATAAAATATATAATCAATTGGATCCTTCTAAACAAATTGATGCTATAGAACACGAGTTTTTAAATTCCGTTAGACCTCTTAGTATAGACAAAATAATAAAAGAAGGTCTTTATACCAGAGTTATTATACTTTCATTAATTATTATTGGTTTTCTAACAAGTCAAAGCTTAAATTATAGCAGTTGGTTAATTATTAGTGGTTTGTTATTCTGGGGTATTAACCATTACTTTCCATTTTTTCCAGAAACTAAAAAGTTAAAAACTGCTGTAGACGATTTTGTTAATAAAATCAACTCAACTTGTGGTATTAATGGTATTAGTTATAGATAATCTCAAAACACGTATAAAATATATTTAATTTATTAAAATTTAAAAATCAATTAAATAATTTAAATTTTCTATCAAATGTTTTTGACATATTATTTAAAAATGTTTTTTGATTTTAATTAAAAATATTTGTAATTTGTAATTATTAATAATATATAAAATTCATTTTATGGCAACAATTAATTTAGTAAAAGGTCAAAAAATTAGTCTTGAAAAACCAGGTGGAGGCGCTCTTTCAAAAGTGTTTATGGGTCTTGGTTGGGACCCAGCTAGAGGTAGTGATGATATTGACTTAGATGCATCAGTAATTTGCTTTGATTCAACCAAGAATGTTGTAGATACTATCTATTTTGGAAATTTAACTGGAGCAGGTGGAGCTATTCAACATTCTGGAGACAATTTAACTGGTGATGGAGATGGCGATGATGAAGTAATTAATGTTGATTTATCTAGAATGCCCGCAAATATTGATTCATTAGTGTTTACAATTAATTCTTTTAGAGGACAAACATTTAATGAAGTTGCTAATTGTTTTGCTCGTTTAGTTGATCAAAGTTCGAAACAAGAACTTTGCATTTTTAAACTTTCTGAAAAAGGGAGTAATAATGCAGTTATAATGTGTAGATTATACAGGTATGATGGGAAATGGAAAATGAGTGCTTTAGGTAATGCAGCAAACGGCAGAACCGCAAGTGATTTAGTGCCATCAATAAAGAATATGTTTTAATAGGTTAATCAAATAACAACTGATCTATATTTTAAACTTTTAAATAAATAACTATAAATGGCAGAACAGGATTTATGTACTTGGTGTAATAATTACGGTGCATCAACTTGGAAAAGAAAAAATAGTAATAATAAAGATGAGGTTACAAGACAAAAATTTTGCAGTTTGAAATGTAAAACTCAATATGATGATCGTTATGGAATTGATTGGGTGGAAGAAAGTAAAGTTAATGGAATATTGATCTTTGTTATTATCTTAATTATTATCTATTTTTTAGCAAATTAAATGCGTACTTCAAATTTATTAATCTATCCCCCTAGTAATTTAAACAAATAGAGAACAGGCGTATATCTATACGCCTGTTTTTGATGGTTCACCCCATAAGCACAGAAGTATACGTTAGTAGTAGGAGCCTGTATACGTGTAAAGTATCTTGTTTAATTCGTCTTCGCAGGATCCATCATGTAGCTCTAATGTTTTGTTATTATACTTGATGGTATAGTATGAATTTGTAGTGCACCCTCCACCAATTAGCATCCTAATTTTATTAATTGCAAGTATTATTTTGTTGATGTCTCCTTCAGAAACTATTTTGGCTTTTGAAATATGCGTTGGTTTTTTTGACACTTCAATATTTCCTGTTTTGCTTTCTGATCCACAAACAACATTGTATTCTTCTTTTTGAATTGACCAACCCGCTTTCTTTTTTATAAAAAAGGTTTTAGTGTAGTAGTGGCTAAAACAGCCGGTGGTACTGGTTTCAAATAGCACAGTATCCAAAATTTTACAATTACCATATGGATTAACAGGCTCCACACTTTTGTCAAACCTGCAAAAATTAACATAGTTAATAGGTATAGCTTTAAGCGAGATATATTTATCTTGATAGGGTCTATAACTAGAGTTTAGTGAGTAGGCTATCCTGTAATTACAAACCTTAACGTCGTTTATTGCTATAAACATAGGTATGAAGGTTGAATCTGTAGATGTAGCTTCATAAATAAGCCTGTTGCTAGGAATCTCAAATACCCTAATGCCCTGAATAAAGCTTGTATATCCTTGACTAAATTCTGAGCAATCATTTAATGGGCCACCTACAACTAAAGTTGTTTTTTGTGCATGGATGCTTCCAGAAAATAGTAGAAGCAAAATCAATGAATATCTCATGTTAAGCATCTCCTTCACTAAAATATTCTTCTAGTAATTCTTTGGCTTCCTCAGATCCCATTTTAATGGCTTTGTTGAGATCTTCTATTGCCATTTCATCATCGTATTCACTTTCATTAAACATGTAAATTTTGGCCCTTAAAACATAGTAGTAAGCCTTGTCATTATTTAACCTAATCGCTGTGTTGATTTCCGAGAGTGCTTCATCGTAACTATCAATCGTGTATAAGATTTTAGCAATGAAATAATAGGGTCTTGAAGCCAATGAATCAATCGCATTACATTTATTAAAGTACTTGTAGGCAATGTCAAGACTATCTATGTAATAGTTGGCCACACCCATATAAAATACAGCCTTATACTTTGTAGAGTCTAAGTTGTAAGCATAGCTAAAATCTTTTAAAGCCCTACGGCTAGAGTCTAAGTCTATATAAGCTATGCCTCTGTCTATTCTAAAGTTGTAATTGTTAGGCTCAATGAGTATACTTGTGTCTATATCTCTCAAACCGCCAATGGTATCATTTAATCTAATTTTTGTGTCCCCTCTAAAATTATAGGCTTCGCCATTTGTAGGATCTAGGGATATTGATTTATTAAAATCTTTGAGAGCACCTTGTAAGTTTTCTTCGGCATAGATACATAAGCCCCTTTTATAGTAAGCTTTAGCGTGCGAAGGATTCTTTTTTATTGCCGAATCGTAATAGAGTTTGGCATTTATATAATCTTCGGCATCATAAAGCTTTTGAGCTTTGTTGTAATAGGTTAAAAAGTATTTGTTTTGTGCAGAGGTGGTAGTTACAAATACTAGCAAAATTGTTAAAACGGCAAGAAGGTTTTTTAACATAGTGGTTTATTTATTTTTAATATTAAATACGCGGCTTAGTGCAGGAAATAAAAAGGGGAGTTGTTTTGGGTAGGAGTTAGGCTTTTGTAAAAGGTAAAGTGCCTTTCTAGCCTTGTAGGAGAGGATAAATAAGTACAGGGTATGTAGCGGCCAAATCAGGCAAAATACTAGTACGTTAATCTCGTTATAGGTAAGCCCAGTAAGCTTTCCAAGAAAAGACATGATGTCTACGCAAATATTAAATACTTCATCCCACATGGTTTTATTTTTTGTTTGAACCGAAATTAAAAGGACAAAGCATTTTAATTTGTTATCAAAATCTAAAACCACAATACATTAACATAAGAATCTGTTAACAGAAAATCATTTAATCATCATCGTCGTCATCCATGTCAAATTTATATTCTTCGCCTAAGTCTATATCGGGCCCGTTGTTGATATAGTCTTCTTCTATTTGC
>Ga0114973_10001817_pt1 | contig 15624 bp, 5 predicted proteins | sample M_140807_MF_Meta_FD_87025 | JGI IMG/M metagenome (GOLD analysis project Ga0114973, IMG submission 87025) | Freshwater microbial communities from Lake Montjoie, Canada to study carbon cycling - M_140807_MF_MetaG | ecosystem: Environmental > Aquatic > Freshwater > Lake | place: Lake Montjoie... | reverse complement strand
ATTACTAAGTGGCTTCTTTCGTTTACTAGATACTGATTGAATTCTTTGCTGTATTTGTAATTGTCAACGTCTACCCCTAGATTAAAGAAATTAGCAGGCTTAGTTAGTGCTAATATTTTCATTAAATCAAAGGGCCAACTGCTGCTTTTACGATATGAGAATTCTGTAGGACCAACATCACCTGCGCGCCAATCATTATTGAATGTGCGTTGATCATAGTTGCCTACTACTGCAACAAAAGGTGATACTAAGTTGCCTGCAGAATCTACTGGTAGTACTCTCAATAATTGTGGTCTAACAGCTTGGGGGATAACAACTGGATCACCATTATTCCAATTAATACCCGCTGCAAGATCGCCCCATAGTATTAAGTTATCACTAGTGTATGGTGCTGGACCATATCTGGCAGTCCACCAAGTAGGTTGATTAGCAAAGCCCAACATTTCCCATGGTGCAGTGTCTGGACTAGCTGTATCGTAAAAGTATTGATATACACCACGCCAGTTACCAACTGGGATTTGGTCTCGATTGATCTTATTACCAGATTGATTATAGTTATAAGTAAATTGGTCACCATTAACATAAACCTGAGGTTTATATTCGATTCTATTTTGACCAACCCAATTTAAAAAGTATTGTTCATATATGCTTAATACTTCTGAGAAGGAGTATTGTGATTCTCTAAAGAAGCCAGGCAAAACATCATAATCCCTGATAGGAATAGTGTTGCTTAATTTTAAGTTATTATAAACTCTAAGTTCAAATTCAAGTAGCACTTGATCTCTAAGATCAGTTAGTACTCCGTCAATATATTCACCGTATAATTTATTATATGAACCATCATGTCCTTTAATAAAATATGTAGTACGGTTTTGCAGGTTCTCTGATTTAGGAGGCTCAGGGTAGGTAACAACACCAGGAATAAACGCAGGATATAAACCTAACTTAGTAGGAGTATTTGGTACATAGCTACCATATGTTTGATTATACTGCTTGATAGTAATCAAATCGTTAGGTAATAAATCTGTTTCAATAGTTAGAGTTGGAGAAGTTGTGCTAACAGTGTAATCAACCCCTGTTAACAATTGTTTAATTATACCATTTCTAGTTAAGTAAACAAGAACACCGTTATAATTAGCAGTTTCAAAATTATATACTTGACTTAATGGATAAATGCTTACATCTAATGCGTTGGCAAATCTGTATACATTTGTTATGTATGCAGCTTTTGAAGGTATCATGTCACTCCAAAAGAATGGCCCGCTTTCTAACTTTGAAGCAGTCATTTGATCTAATGCATCATCTAGTGCATTAGCAGGGGTAGTATAAGTTTCGTATGCAGTATTATTGACCGTATCTATTAGTAAACTCTTAAAGGTAATATATTGTTGACTATTATATTGTAGCGATAAGATTAAATTATGATCAGGCTTTCTTAAGAAAGTACCAGGCAATACTAAAGATGCACTGTTTTGAATTATTTTATTGCCCCATGGCACTAAGTTACCCAAGTCTCTATAATTGTTAGACCCAAATACTTCACCCGTTGTATCAGGGTTATTGTAAAAAATACTTTGGTATTGTCCTCTGATATCACCTACATTAAGAGTAGTTATTTCTTCGTTTAGCGGATTATTATTTAAATTAATAGGTATTTGGTAAAACGCGGTAGAACTTACCTGATTGCTTAGAATAGCTATCTGATATACTGTTTCAACTAATGGCTCATCGACATCAATAATTACAGTAGTGGTAGTATCCGAAACTATACTAGTGTATTGAGTGGGTGCCAATATGTCATTATTTCTAGAAACTTGTAGATAAGGCCAAATACTTGTAAGATCGGCGGCGATATCACACTCGACTACAAAAACATTTCTAGTCGTGGTAGTATCAGGGTAAAGAGGATCAACAGTAGATTGTTGGGTTAGAAGTGTTTTGTCATAGTCTGCTGAAAATAGTTGATATTGTCTGCTAGGCGCAACTGCGGTTTGCCAACCCAATTGTCTTGCATATGTATCAATATCACTGTAGTTATATACATAACCTGTATTAACTTTTTGTGTAATTGAATTAGAACCCCTGACATAATTAAAAGTATCAGAGTTTAGTGACACATCAAAACTTATGTCTCCCACTAAGCCACCGATTGTAACATACTTAAGTGGGAATCCTAAGATTGAATCATTGGTTCCTGAACCAATTGCATATGCAAATAATTTATTTCCCTTAAAAGAAGTACCGGCATATACTTCGGGATTGCCTAAGCTTATATTATCTCCGTCAAAAATATCAAACAGTGGGGGCTGATTTACAGTTATTTTTTGTTGCGCTTCGTACCAATTTAATCCGTCAAAGTACCAACCTTTTCCTTGATTATAGTATCCTTTAAAAGCAACCGTTTGTTCATTGGGTAAAACTAAGCCATCGTCTGCTTCAGTAAGCGTAATAACCGTTTGTACATTAGGAATTATGATTGAAAATCTAGCCACATATATTTTATTTCTAACATTAATATTAGTGTCGTTTGTAAAAACAATTCTAGCGCCATCAAAGATAGCGTAGTTATCATTAGGGCTGGGGTTAGCTACAAGGGAAGCTGACCCAGTTGGGACAATAGTATCAGGATTGGGCCATTCTACGGTAATAGTCAATACTCCAGTAGTACCAGAAATTGCAGAGATTGTTGTGTTATATGGTAATACATTGGTAGAATCAGTAATATACTGACCTACTGCAAATGAGCCTGATCCTGGTAATATACTACTAGAATTAATTTGTATCGTAGTAGAAGTTGCTGAGGTCGCTGCGGCAATAATAGCGGTTTCTGCGGTGAACACTGCTACATCTGGATAATAAATTATTTGACCGGCTACTTGATTAAATGCGTCTGTAGTTCTAATATCAATAAAATCTACGGGAGCTTTTCCCACGATACCGCTATTGAATAGTCCTAAGTTAGGATAAAATTCTATGATTGGTCGTTTAGCTTTGTTAGCTTGTGTAGCATATCTATCGATGATAGTAGGATCATTATTGTATTGAGCGGTTGCGTTAATAACATCTGTATGAAACCAACGATTACTTCTTGACCATGGATTTTTATCTATACTATCTCTTGATATAGTGATGTAGTCTTGATCGATTGGTACATAAAGTTGAGCGTCATAGTTCTTTGTATCATATGGAGTTGTATCATATGGTATATATGATGCACTTTGTTTAGTAAATGATTCAGGTACAGCTAAAGCTGTAACAGGAATTAAACTAATTGCAGTCCCAACACCCTGAACATAGTATTCATTATTACTATAATTAGCGGGAGTTATATTTCCACTAAAACTTACTTTTAATCCATTAGTAAATACTACACCATTGGGAGAGGTGTATGTTTTTTTACCTATAATAGTATCAACATCCAATATATCAGTGTAGTTACTTTCAATAAGCTTGATCACACCTACCTGCAGGGGATTAGTTCCGTCTTGATAATATAGCGTATCTAGTAGGGAACTTAGATAAGGTATTATAGTGATCAACCCTGCAGGGCTTCGATAAAAGTTTCTTCCTATATATGTAGTGCCTGATGTTGCAGTTATCTTTTCATTAACAGGGATACCAACCGTTGGTACTAGTGTAATAATAGGATCTGATGGAGTAGGACCCGTAGTATATGTAATTTGATAAAAGTAAGTACTTGCACTTACGTCACCATAAAACATAACGGTTTTATCTTCTAGTGAAGTTAATCCATCTATATTACCAATTTCACTTAATAACTTACCATTGATCTGGTCATATAGCTTATCGGATACCACATCAACTAAATTATTTCCCGAGAAGATATACTGATCTTGCGCGTCTTTATAAGGTACTTCAAAAGTTACCAATCCAACATTAGCCCCATTATTTGTTACACCAAATACATCTCGTGTTTGCATATTGGGTTGGGCGGGGTCATAACCGGTAACTCCTGGTTGACCTTGAATCCAAAATTCTGTAGCTTGACTGACTTGAAAAGTATAAGTGCCGCCCCGCAGTAAAGTAATACTTGGGTTAATAGATCCAACTGGATTGGTGTCACTAGTTATTTCATACCCATTTGGTAAATTAGTAACTACATATGCGCCGCTATTATATACTGTGTTAGTTGAAACATTAACTGTAGGGAATGAAGTATCGCTTATCCAATAGTATTGGGTATAGTTAATAAGCGGGTCTAGGTTAGTAAATGAATCAAAAGAATAAAATTCACTGTTAAACAATCTGTCATTGTTGTTTGTAACCCCACCTGCTAGTTTTAGTGCATCTACTATACCTGGATAGCTAATAAAGTCTTGTGCAGTTGAAGTATCTTTTTTAGTAAAAACTACGCCAGGCTCTAACTGATAGTCTGTTCTTGTCTTAGTAGGTTCGACAACATAATAATCTTTAGCATTAATTCCATACCCAAATTTACTACCAACATACCCCTCTATCTTCATCGTATTGGGCTGATCAACTATTTGATCTAGTGTAGCTCCCAAAAATTGTGAATTGGTAGGAGTTCTAAATATGTCTGGTAAAAAATTCAGTGTGCGGATTCTAGTTGCCATCTTAACTCTCTAAAAAATATTATCTATTAGTACTTATCTGTAGCTGAGCCGGAGTCAATGCAGCAATAACGATTACATCGTTAGCATTTGCACCATTAACGAAAATTTCATATGGAGCTGATTTTATCTCATATAAGTCTCCAAACGACATTGTAGGATCATTTGGCACCAATACTACTGAGCTAACTAGTTCACCGCAGGTAGTATGTAAGTACCCACTTAGTTCAGAGAAATAAAATGTGTCCCCAAAATTCCAATTATTAATTGAGAAATAGTCATTCATAGCAGATAATATCGCACTACGAATTTCACTATCGCTTGCACTGGTGTTTAGAGCCTTAATAACTTTAACTGTTCCTTGCAATTGAGCCTCAGCCTTTGTTCCAAATAGTGGCTGAAAGTATACACTATTTAATATAAGACTATCAGTCAACATTTTATAATCGTCTAGCTGACCATATGCTTGCTGTAGTTCATTGATAGTTGGTCTTGATGGCTCAGGTACAGTACCTGTAGTATCTTGTAACCAATTTGTATAACTAGTATAATATGCTTGTGTTACCAAATACAAATCAATAATGTTGGTAGTAGCAGGGTCAATTCTAGTAGTATTATTACTATTATGACGATATTGAAATTGTAACCCTTGACGACCAGGTCTCATTAAATATTGAGGCTGCGCTATTAATATATAATATGGGGTTGTTACTGTAGGATCTTGTACGGTAACATAGAATACATTATATAGCCCATTCGAATCAGTCTCACCGTAAGCATAAAACAGTTGTCCCAATGGGTAGTCATATTTAACTACTTCAATCGCTGATTGTGTTGGATACTGATAAGCTACATCATCTGTGGGTATTAATTGATATCTAGATAAATTTACTGGGTCCTGTATCAATTCAAAGAAAGTGTAGATTCCAATATTACTAGATCCTGTAACATACCCTGTTACCGTGGTAAAGAAATCAGGATCAGTAACTACTGTTCTATCATTAACATCAATACTTGCTACTTGAACTTCAAAATCATTTACATATCCATCGCTTTCTACTGTTTGTCCAATTACGGTTACTGGGACAGGAGTTGTTAGAGGATAATTAGAACTAGGCTGAGTATTTGTTTCTAGTACTTTTACATAGTCTGCTAACACTTTACCAGTAAAAGGATCATAAATTACTTGTCCATTTTCAAATGTAAATCTAGTATCCGCTACGCTACCAAAGTAATATCTAATTGAGCGATATGAGATTTGATATCTGCCGGCTCCTTGACTCAAGAAATTCACGAACCATCCAGGTGTATTATAAGTGTCTATACTCCATCGAATTTGATTAATTGTTAGTGAGTTATTAAAAAGTAGCGAGAAACTTTGATTCAATTCCATTTTAGTTATCGCTTCTGCGATAACAACATCTGGTAATACGTTGGTAAATACTGGTATTACAACTGTAATGACAGCGCCTCCTGGTACAAATCCATTTAATGTTACAGGGCCTGTACCATTTGCAAAGTTACCTTCACCATAGTTATAACCATTACCGTCTACAATAAGAACAGTAGTCCAATAATATGTTATATCGGATGTTGTTGGTATTCCAGAAATCAATCTATGATTTTGATCAAAATAGTAACCTAATGGAGCGGTTACTTTGATTAGTGCGCCCTTAGTAATATACTTTGCATTATAACTTGAGAATGTACCTATAGGGATAGGCACTTGACCAGTCCCAAACACCTGATTATAAAAATAACCAGTAATACTATTGGTATCTACAGTGCTAGTATTCCAATATACTATACCATCGCCCGAAGCCTGATTCAAATTATATCTTGGGTAATTTTGAAGATAATACTGTTTAGCTCGGTTATCTGACAGTGCGAGTAAAATTTTGTCTGTTAAAACAGCAATAATTTCATTTACATTATTAACAGTAGCTATGATACCACCGTTTGAACCATCTTGATAAAGAGCGCCATCATTTGCAAATGAGTTTGTGCTGCTGTATTTGCCAGTTGGGTCTAATAAGTCTAAGTTTTTTGAAACTCCTACTGAACTACGATTTATTGCTTTACTTTTTATAATTGAACTGTATAGAGTATATGGAAAATTATTATAATCTTCACCATTGACCATACGGTTCTGTGTATAGTAACGAGCAGGTGCTCGCAGCTTGATTTCAGCTAATGATTCTCTAGCTAATGCTGTGGTTACGGGAAGTTGTAATTCTAGTCCAATCGTCAGAGATTCTGTTCTACCTGTTCTGCTAATATAACTAATTGTTACCGAAATACCCTGCATTTCTGTTGGATCGATTGTATAAGTAAGCGCATTTCCCGCACGAACATAAGCACGATAAGGACCAACTGGGATTTCTGAGAATACACCGTCACCAAATGCATAAGCAACTTGGTCGTTAAATCTTGAAATAACAGAAAATATTTTCTTATAACTAGATTCTGTTTGTAGTTGAGCATTTGCATATACACTAGCTACTTCTTTCCAAAATAGTTGAGTGCCATTATTAGCACTTAATTGATATAACCAAGTATCGGTGTTATTAATACCTTGAATGTTTCCAATCTCTACTACTTGATTTGATATCTGTTGGGGTAAATTAAAATCATAATTAGTTAGTGTGCCCTGCTTAAAGTAAAAGAAGAATCCTGTATTGGGGCTACCATAACCCAACTTATCATTACGATATACCATGTTAAATCTTCCTGATGGGGCAGGTGGTATTTCATATACATAATCTTCATCGACACTGGTTACACTTACAAGTTCAAAATTCATATTAATACCGTCTACTTGTGATGTAAATGGTATAACGGGCAAGTTACCTGGAGGTATACTAAGTGTATATTCGTCTGTTTTAATGCCTAGAATAGTCTGACTATTTCCTGGACGACCAACTCGTTGCACATTAATCAGTGCTGCATTAATGATAGTATTAAATTGTTCTAACCAGTTAACATTAACTGGATCATTCCAAAGCACAGGTAAGTTACTCAAATTAAACCCATTCAAATCAGTAAGATTTTCTGTTGTTTGGATAGTACTAACTTTTATATATCCCTGTCCTGCTATGTTTCTTTTTGGGTTGTAGCTAACTAAATTTGCTAGTTTGATAACGCTATCTCTACGTTCAGCAGTATCAATAAAGTTTTCGCGGGCGTTAAGATCGTTACGAAACGCAAGACCTTGTCCCATGAACGCCATAACATCTAGCAGCGCAATGAATTCGCTACTCTCAATATAGTCATTGAATGTTTCAGGGTAGTAGGTGCGTAGATAATCTATGAAACTTTTTCTAAGAGTTTCATAGTCATAGCTTTTAAAATCAGCTTGACGAAAGGTCTGATATATTGCCTTCCAATCGTTTACACCAAATAATGATGATTGTCGTGATGAGGTTGCCATGTGTATTCTCTTTTATGTATTTATCATACCTAAAAGCACTACTTTTATTGTAATGTTGCGGTATTTGTAGCGTTATCAAAGAACACTGCTAGCAATTGTGGATCATTAAATGGAGCTATGGCTAACTCCATTTCAATCAATATACCATTTTCCTGAGTATAAGCGTTTACCGAATTTACAATTAATCTAGGATCTTGAGCGGCTACCCGTTGGATTTCATCTTGAAGTGCGAATTGGGTGTCAGTGGTATTGGGTTCAAATATAAATGACCAAAGAGTAGTACCATATGCAGGATTTCCTACTTTTTGACCTTGTGTTATATTAAGTGCATTAACAAAATCTTGTATTACTAAAGGTTGGTCTAGCAATCGGTATTTTTTACCAATATTGATTGATTTTATTGTTCCGCCTGTGCCTCCATCTACTCCTGCTGCAAGATCAGTAGAACGGGGTTGATTAGCATTAATAGTTGAGAATCCGATATATGTGGCCATGATTATATTTATGCTAAGTTGTTTATGTGATTAGGCGATTGGGTCTGTTGAGCCAGAGGCTAATTTGGCTAAATTATTTATAATGTCTTTTGATTCTGGTGCCGTAAGCGATCTAGCATAATTTGGTGGAGGTATTACTGGGTTATCTAATTGTCCTTTAATTTGTTCGTCTAATGCTGTGCGAGTACCATCCGTATTAGTAGCAACAGTTGCCATTATAACTGAGGATGCACCTCCTGAACTAAACGAACTAAGTAATGCGTCAACTTTCGCTATTGCACTTGCAGGTAATCCTGCCTGCACTAAACTAGATAACCCTTTACCTATAGTTAGATTTTCAAAAGCAGAGCCCACATTTTTTGCTGCTATTGTAACTTGATTTGCAGCATTATTTACTCCTTTAAATACTGAATCTACTGCTGATAATGTAGTTGTTGCCCCGCTAACCTTAGAATCAATTAATGCTTTAATAGTTTGAGTACCTGGTAATACATTTACTGTATTAATCAAACTATCTTTAAGATTAGTTACGATTGCCGTAGCTTGTTGACCTCCTGGTAGTGAATTTAATCCACCTGCTGAAGCCGAATCCGTAGTGCTAGTTGAAGTAATATTATTTGCAAATTTGGTAAGATTTGGCCCTATCCCTTGTAGTGTAGTAATAGCAGGAGATATTTGAGCCTGTATACTATTTAAGAATGTATTACCTGCAGTTTGAAGCGCGGCAAATGGGTTGTATGCTGAACTAGCTGTACCGGTTGCTACTCCACTAGCGTTTTGTGAACCAGCTTGTTGATTTGATACTGTAGCAGCAGTGTCGGCTCCCTCATTATTTGCTTTAGCAGTTGCACCTTCTGCGATCTTTCTCAAGTTTTGTGGTACACCAGCTTCAAGTTTAGGCAATGCGCTTGCTATTGCATCAAATGCGCCGGCTGCTGCTCCCCTAAGTGCGCTTAATTTACCTGTTACATCACCAGCCATACCTGCCAATGACGCTCCCAATGAACTTAGCCCACCGGTGACTCCGTTACTTAAAGCCGCGGCGAATTTACCAGCTGATAGATTGTCCGCTACGCTTCCTAATACATTATTAATGGGTGCCGCAGCCGCCGCCAAACTAGCCTGTGCTCCAGCTAGAGTTTGATTGGCTGCATTTTGTATAAAGCCTATAGTCTGTGGTAATCCAACTGTTGCTGCCGACATTACCAACCCAGCCAATTGAGTCCCTGCTTCTTTTCCTGTAATCAGTCCACTATTAATTAAATTGCTTTGTGCTATTTTAAATCCTTTAACCTGAGCATCAATTTGAGCAACTAAATTATTTGCATATGCGCCTAATGATTCGGAACCAACTTTACCTGTAAATAAGTTTGGGGTCATTGCTTGTTCTAGCGTTTTTCCACTCTGTATCAATGACTTTATTAGGGCGGCTGAACCTGGTTTAAGTATGCCGGCGGTTTCCATTTGTTCTGGACTTTGTGCTAATGGACCTACGGCAGCGACTTTACCTTGGGGAGTATCCACTACTCCTTGACCTGCGGCCACGGCTTCTTTTGCAGGACCATTAGCCGCTAACGCTGCTGTTTGACTTACCATTGCTGTTGCTGCACCAGTACCAATCGCTTTACTAACTGGGGGTACAGGAGGTGCTGTAGAGGATAATGCGGGGGATGTTGGATTAGTTGGTTGTGCAGGTACCGCTGCATTAGTACTAGCAATAGTAGTAGAAGGAGCGGTTGGTAGTGACGCACCTGCAGTATTATCTATTTTAACATCTACTCCTTGATTAGCATTGGCCCAAGGAGCATGTGCTGGGGCGCGACTTACTATACTGGTTAGTTTTCCTGGTGCAGCTAACCATCCCTTAGTAGCATCATTTAGGGTATCAGTGTGTGCTATAACAGGAATAGGTTTAACTTCTTTTGGTGTAGCAGAAGTTTGTCCAGTGTTCAGATTTACTTTGCTTCCCTTAATATAGGCTGCACCACTGCTAGCAAATGACGCATCAGCACCTGCCGCAAAACTTAGTTGTCCATTTACTTTTACTGTATACTGACCCATTACCTGCATACTATAATCCGTACCAACTCTATGCGTAGTACTTTCTTCTGATTCTAATTTAATAGTTTTAGCTTTCATGGTTAAATCTTTAGCTGCATTGATATTGATATTATTATCTGCGTGTAGATTTAAATCACCCTGAGTTCTAATATTAACTGAGTTAGTTGAGTACATATCTATTGTCCCTTCTTTACCTAACTCAATATAACTTTGTCCATTTGCGTGTATGATGAATAGCGTTTGACCATCATCACTCATTAAAATTTGATGCCCTAGAGATGTTCTTAATCTTAGTAGCTGATCCCTACCAGATATATCTCCGTCATCCATAACAATACTATGACCCGCTCTGCGAGAAATTATTTGTGTTTTAGCTGCGCTGTCTGCACTGACTAGTGTTTCATCTGTGTAGCCACCTGCATAAATTGGTCTACCTGGCGTACTTACGCCAAATCCAACTCGTGAGGGTGTTTCTCGTTGGGCGCTTGATCCTATAGGTCCTCTAATTGGATCTCTTAACAGTCCCTGCTGTGCAAACACTGTTGCAGCATAGCTATGCACTGGTTTTGGTTGATCAAAAAATAGTGCAGCATCATTTATTTTAGTATTATTGGTATTAATATTACTTACTGGCAATCTGGTCGCGCCGCCATAACCTGTTTCACCTGGATTCAATACTACAGTTTCAGTTGCGCCAATTGCAGGTACCATATGTAATTTTTCAGGAGAGGGTACGCATCCTATACAATATCCATAGTTCATATCCCCGTTAATAAACACACATATAACAGTTGTACCAACATCAGGTGGACTAGTCCACATTCCATAAGACACCGAGTTTTCTACATATCCTCCCCATCCGGTGTTGGGGGGACTACCTGCAGTGTGTCCAAAAAAAGGTGACACATATCTAACAGGTGTCCAAGATTTTGAGTCTTGTGGGTCATTTCCGCTCATATCACTAATGTATACATACAACATTCCTGATCGATTTGGGTCTATGTTGCTTTTAACTACTCCGTATACAGGAGCTGTTATTGGATTAGCACCGCCGGCATTATTTTGACTTGCTTGGGTCGGTCCCTTAAATCTAGGGTAATTTATTGGCATATTTATTTACTGCCCCTTAGGGGACATCTCCTAAAATAGTATTTTAAAATTTTTATCTATATCTACCGAGTATTTGGTGGATTTATACGAATTCTGCCCCCGGGAGCATTACCTGGATCTCGTATAGAGGCGGAACCTAGTTGAGGGGGGAGAGCAGCTACTCCTGCAAATGTAGTACCCGAAAATGCACTACTATCATCATTTGCGACGATTCCAAAATTTGCAGGTATAACACCAGGCGGGCTGTTAGCATTTGTTGGAGTAGATCGACTTATTAGTGCGACTTGTGCATCAACTCCAGTAACATTATCTGGCACTTGTTTGAACCCAGTTCCTTGTGCAGTTACGGTGCCGGCTAAAGGAGTAATACCATTATTGACTGGGTTAGTAGTTTGATCTGTAGTTCTTTGATCTGAAAGACTATTAGTATTTAAACGGTCTCGGTCAACAATTGTACAGCGCAATACTTGAAGAAATTGTCCTGCCTTAAAGGTACTAGTCACCTCCAATATATTGTATACTACTCCTTGAATGTTATTCTGTTGGTTAAACTTAATATAATCTTGATAATTTAAAACAAGGCCACTTGTTCCAAGTGCGTCACCATTAGTGTCCGTAGTTGTTGCACTAGTATTAAGTTTAGAAATCGAATTTGCCTGTTGCTTACCAAACATTATTCGAGAATTTACCACGAATAACCCATCTGACTTATCATAATCTACACCCTCTTTGAAATCTATTTCAATCAAAACTTCACCGCCATTGGGGTTTATGCTTCCATTTGGATTATAGTATTGGTTATATAGGTCTTCTAATGGGTTAGCCGCTTCATTCATGATAAGATCAGGGTCTCCTAAAATAGTGATATAAGCTTGAGCCCATGCATTAGGATCGTATAAACTAGTTATCCAAGTATTTTTTTTCTCTGTACCTTTATCTATTGAGTCAGTTCTATTTTCGTTATTTCTCTTACCACGAACTTGTGTCGTACCCTGAGGCTGACGTTCAACTAACCCTTCCCCATCGAGAACTATATTATAATATAAATTATCTATTTGTTGGGAATAATTAGTTATTTCTGTATTTTTTCCTGTAAACCAATATTGATATCTTTTACTTGGCCCATGATATGGGCTTGGACGAGTATATCCTGAAAATGTAGCCGGAATATCAAAAGTGCCTATATAGTAAGTGATGGTAAAATCCCAATTATTAGTTGTTTCATTGAATTTTAAATTAGTAATATTTTGACTTATATTATACCACTTAGTTGATTCTTTGTTATTTTTTTTATTGACTACATTATTTGTTTTGGTTTTATCATTAGGAGTTAATGATGATGTATCTAATACGGTAAATGCATCAGACATGAAAGTACTTTGTTTTATGATAGTTTCAATTGCTTGCGGTATAGGAATATCATTAACAAATTCTATATTTCTAGATGAGGGATTAGGTGTAGTACGGGCGGCAGTAGCTTCATTAACATCACTTGATTTAGTAGCGGAACCTGATGCACCTCTTTTAGTTACATTCAAATCTCCCGGATTTATTAATGAAGCATTTTGAAGGGCAACTGTATCTTTTCTAAATTGTATTTTGTATACCATGCCATTAGAATTTTTATTCAATTCAGTTTCTAATTGTGCGATAGCTTCAGCTACTGTAGTTACTGAGGTAAGAGATGTTTTATTATTTACCATACCATATGCTGTTCCCTGTGCTTTAGCACTAGTAAAAGTTGCAGCAATGTTATATGTAGTAGATGCCCCATTAAGCTTAAAATTAATTTTTGAAATAAAGATGTCATAAAAACTTTCTATGAATCCTGCTGGGCCATTAATTGGTACTCCTTTAGAATTGTATCCTTGAAATCTAATACCAAGTATAAAAAACTGCTTACTAAAATCAGCTAACATTCCTTCTGCTGGTAACGAAATTCTTAATGATTCATAAGCAAAAGCTAAGTGTGTGATAAAAGAAAATCCATATGGTTCTATTATATCAAATGTTAAGTCAGTGTGATTTGTAGAACTACCGGTGCCATTTTTTGTATAAGTTTTAAATTTAACATTGTCTATGTAGTAATCTAAATTTTCGCCGTATTTATTTTTTCCAGTTGGGTTTGGAATTGTTCTGTCTTTTGTCCTATTGATGCCACCACTTTGGGCAACTAAAAACGCACCTGTAACAGGTTGGGTAGAAGTTAGATTGCCGGTATTATTATAGTTAGAAAGTGCATTAATTTTAGTTCTTCCAGATAACACGAATGCTTGATAAGCGTCAGGCGTTACCATATATAACGAAAGCTGATATGTGTAACTTGAAAATACAGACAATGGATTATTTAGACGGCGACCCGGTAAATTACCAGTAGTAACTATATTACTCTCACCAGTGGCAGTAGATTGATTACTTTGATCATCATTGGGTGGAAGAGTCATTGATGCTGCTGACCCAGTAATTGCAGACATATTAGACTCCCAATGCTTGTATTAGCGTGTTAGATGTGGGCAAGTAGATGCCAACACCAGTAACAAAATCAAACATTGGATCTTTTAGTGTGTTTGGATTTCGTTGTGCGAATACCCACCATAATTTTGGATCACCATATGTGTCAAAAGCTAACATATCAGGTCTTAAATTATAAGTCTGTGTTATTATCCAATATATATCAGTTGGGTTTCTAGGTATTAACCTATCGGTCATTACATCTAGAAAATTATTATTTACTGTATTAGTATTATAATATGGACTTGAAGTGGGATAGATAAGCATTACCATAGACCTCCTTTAATTAGTGCGCCTGTAGCATACGCCCTAAGGCTAAATTTAGTACTAATATCATTTCTAGTTACTATAGGTATACAGGTTATAAGCATTTTCATTTTAGTTGGTACATAAGTAGGGGGAGAGTTTATCAGACTATTAGCTGGTTTTGTCCAAACTGGAGCTGAACCAACTCCTCCCGGGGGCACCCTATTAGTTTGTTTTCGATTAGATGATGCATTAGATGGACCTTTAGGTCCTTGCTCTGCACTTTTAGAAACACCTGCTAGAGTAGTTGAGCTACTAGCCCTTATGTAATCAACATCAGTTGGTAAATCATATGTAAACGCAGAAACCACTAGTGGGTGGTTATTAAATTGAAATTCCCCTAATCCGCTTAAAAAGCACATTGGTGGAGGTGTCCCGGGGTTAGGATTACTATCTTGTCCATAAAACATTTTTGTTAACGATCTAAAAAAATGAATTACTGCAAGCATATAATCAGCCTCCGATGTATCTTGTGCAGTGAAATCACAGGATATAGTAACTTGATCTACACTGCTACCTTGATACTGAAATATTTTGTAGTTAGTATGTATTAATCGTTGATCAGGATAGGAAGCTGCATACTGTACTTGAATGGCAGGAGTGTATGGAAAGATTACTCCACTGGTAGTTTTCAGTGGAGCTAATATTCCAGCAGAAGCACCAGTATTTGGATCCTGTGGCGCATTATACAAATATTCAGCGCCTTTAGCTAATGACAGTCTAACTCTCCAATCAGCTTGTAGCATAGCTTGGTTTATCTGCACCGCTTTGGTCATATCTACTCTAGCTTTAGCTAATAAACCCTGTGTGCTATACTTGGGTTTATTTCCTAAAATTGATGCCACAGATACATTATTTGTTGTAGTAGCTAATAAACCAGCATTTGGTCCTATTGTAGTATCAATTGTTTGGGGGACTGAGATGGTTACCGGTTCGAATGGGGGTGTTGTAGTTTCGTTAACATAAGCGTTTGTTGCTGCCGGTTCTGCTATAGTGGCAGTTGTAGTATTATTGTTGGATGTAGCGGTGGGTTTATCAGTTGGAACAGGCCCTGTTTGCCCTTCCGAAGATTTTTCTTTATTAATTTCATTTTGGGTAGCAGTTATTGATTTCTGTATTT
>Ga0114973_10001813_pt1 | contig 15638 bp, 24 predicted proteins | sample M_140807_MF_Meta_FD_87025 | JGI IMG/M metagenome (GOLD analysis project Ga0114973, IMG submission 87025) | Freshwater microbial communities from Lake Montjoie, Canada to study carbon cycling - M_140807_MF_MetaG | ecosystem: Environmental > Aquatic > Freshwater > Lake | place: Lake Montjoie... | reverse complement strand
TTTAATGCTTTCATAAAGTTCAGAGAGGATTGCTTTACCCTGTGCCACCATATCTGAAACCAGTATCTCGTTAATTTGAGTTTGACATTTAATGATTGAGATTTCTTGCTTGAATTTATTTTCAAAGTATTCATTATGTTGCTCCTCTGTAATCTCTTTAAGTAGAGACTTTTCACAAGTTTCGTGTATTGCTATTCCAAAACACGTATACTCTGTTGATGTGAATACTTTTACTTTATCAATGTATTGTAGCTTATGCTTATGAGGACATTCGTTCCAAACTTTAAGTTCAGAAAAAGAAATGTGTGACATTATCTTCCTTTTGATTCAAGGGAAGAATAACGCACACATCTTCTAAAGTCAATAAGATAAATCGTCAGTTGTATAGTCTGTAAACTCTCCCTTTTCAACTTCTATCAATTTTTTATACAATTGTGGTGATACTTTTCTAACTAATTGTCTATCTTTTACAAAATAAAACTCAAATCCATTAGCAAAATACTCTCTTAATGAAGTAGCACCATAAGGAGAGCAAAATAAATTAACAGTTAACGTATGTAATACTGGATAGCCTATTTCTTCGTAAAGATACTTATCAAATTTAGTATCATACTCTAATTTTTTAAAGTTTTGTTTTGAAGTATCAAATCCTTTCATTTCAAGTATACTTTCTAGTTTTAATCTTTTTGCAAGAAATTCATCATAAATAGAATCATCTCCATACATGTTAAAATGTGCAACTTCTTCTAATGAATGTGCAACCTCATGTATTATGTCTTCTAACATTGAATCTTCATCTTGTTGGATGTTGGAGATGTAAAGAGCACCATCCATAAATGCAGCATTTACTTCTTTTTGTTGTAACTCTTTAAATTGTCCTACATAAATTGCATCAAGTCCACCAAATAAATGTAATGGAATTGAATTTTTAACTTTATTTAAGACATTATCTAAATTTACATCTCCAATAATTGCATCTTTAATAAAAACATGAACATTATCTAAAAAAATTCTTTCTTTATGTTGTTTTTTAGCAGATTGAGAAGATCTACTCATGTATTCCAATAGAGTCTTGTTCATTTTTTCTTAAATCTCCATAATCAACATCATGTAAAGCTTGTTGATAGCCTCTAAGCCAATTCTCTTGCGCTACAAGCATAACAAAATCTGGAAATTCCTGTGCCATAGCTTCAACTATCATATCAACAGTAACTTCACCATTCTGTGCATTCATCTTTTCACCAACATAATCAACAAGCCAAGTTTTCATTGGATTATCTTTAATTACTGTTTCTCTTTCAAATTCTACTTCCATTTTATCCTCTTAAAGTATTTTAGATGCTAATGTTGCTACGCGGCTACGCTCACCATTCATCAAAGTTACGTGACCAGCCAAATCATATGGTTTAAACTTTTCTGCAACGTATGTAAGACCATTTGTAGTCTCATCTACGTATACATTGTCAATCTGCTCAATGTCACCCGTTAGAACGACCTTAGAACCCTCTCCGACGCGAGTGATGATGGTTTTGATCTCATGCATGGATAAGTTCTGTGCCTCGTCTATAATGATGTATGCATTGGCTATTGAGCGTCCGCGAATGTATGTAATTGCTTCAACTTCAATAACGCCTTTTTGCATGTACATTTCAAGAGTTATTTTGTCATTTCCCATTAAGAATTGCAAGTTATCTTGAATTGGACGAAGCCAAGGAGACATTTTTTCTTCTAGAGTGCCTGGTAAGAAGCCAATGTCTTTACCCATTGGTTGAACTGGTCGGGAAACAATCAAACGAGAGTATTTACTATCTACACCAATTGTCTGTTCTAATCCAGCAGCAATAGCAAGCATTGTTTTACCACAACCAGCTTTACCTACAATAGAAACAAGTGGAATGTCTGTATTCATAAGTAAGTCAAGAGCAAAGTTTTGTTCTTTGTTTCTTGGTTTAATGTTGAACACACCTTTCTTACCAAGATTTGCTAATTTAGCTAATGGTTGATTTGGTCCAATGTATTTTGCTAAAGCTGTTTTCTTATTATCATATGAAGAAATAAGCATTAAATACTGATTTGAAAACAGTTTCTCTTTTTGATCTGGTAATTCCATTCTTTCATTAGCATAGAATCTGTCAATAAACTCATCATCAACTACAACGTCTTTAAATCCATGAAATAAACTTGAACCAGATTCAACTACTTTCTCTGGGTTACAATCTTCTGACTCCATACCAATTGAATCACAAACAACTCTCATGTTAATGTCGTTAGACACAACAATAACTTTTCTATTTGATGTTTGTTCACTTAATGCTACTGCAAGGATTTGATGATCTGGTACTGTCAAATCTAGTTCTGCTGGAAAGCTCATATTAGGATCGTAACCTTTAACCCTAAGAATACCTTTTCCTTTACCTAGTCTAACACCTTCATACAAAGAACCTTTAGAACGAAGAGAGTCTAAGAAACGGATAACTGTTCTTGCACTTGCTCCTACCAAATCTTGACGTTTTTTGTGCTTATCTAATTCTTCTAAAACTTTAATTGGAATAAGAATGTCATTATTCCCGTAACCATTAACGCATTCTGTATCAGTAATAAGTGCGCTTGTATCTAGTACGTATGTTTTTTTAGCCATTTAAATCCTGTTGTGCTAATGTAAATAGTATAAATCTATTTTTAGATTGTGTCAAATAAAAAACCCAAGGATTTTACTCCTTGGGTTTTTGTTATTTAGATTCTATTAGGAAAGAATCTTTTTGATAATCTACTTCTTTTGCTTTTTTCTTTTTCTATGTCGCTAGGACGCATAATGTCCTCAGCAATTACTTGTGCTAGAACAGAAATTTCTTCATTATTTTGTTCTAATTTGTAGAGTCTATCATTTTTTAAAATTTGAATACCTATGACGTTTGCACTTGTATGAGTATTCATTCTGTCATCAATAGAAAGTTTTTTTCCTAAACCATTTTTGTGTAATTGAAAAGTTCCAATAGATTTACCACCATCACCAACGGCTTCTGGGTTTAAGCCACTTTCTGCAATAGCGTTAACGATTGCAGCAGCAGTAATGTTAGATGGTATTTCCATTTCATTGAATTCTTGTTCAATTACATATGAAACCTCTTTTTGCTCGTCTGTCAGCCCGTAAGCAATTTCTGTAACGCTTACTTCATCTTCACAAACACCATTGATTGGAATTTGTTCAGCCTCTTTACAAGCTAAAAATAGTAAAAACAACATTTTGAAAACCTCCTTTGTTGTTTGAGTAAATAGTCACAACTTTTCTGGAGGCAATTTTAGCTCATTTGCTTGACAGCTTCATAAATTACAATGTTTGCAGCTTGACTTGTGTTTAGACAAGCACCTACTCCTGGCATTGGAATAAAAATGTTTGGAGTAGTATGAGTAATTTCTGCTGGAACGCCAGTAGTTTCGTTACCTACAACAAAACAAATGTGTTTGTGCTCCTCTAGTAGCGAGCTAAAATCTATGTCATGAAGATTAACTGCTTCATCTGTTAGTTCAATACTTATCACACACATTTTAGTGCGACGAGCATAATCAAGAAACTGAGACGGGTTACTGTATTGGTGAATGTTTACAAAATCATGAAGTGTACCAGACTTACGGCGAACGTCTTCATAGTCTGGCATTGACCCAATTACATGCACATCTTGCAGCCCAAAACATGCAGCAGTTCTAATAAGGTATGCGATGTTTTCGTCACATTGAAAGTTTACTGCACAAATAGAAAATGGAAATGTCTTTACTTTTCCGCTTGCAAGCTTTGCATTATAACGATCACGACGAGTCTTTCGCATAAAACCTCCAAAATAAAAAGATTCTGTCGATCTGACTTTCACAGATTGTAAGGATGGGAACCTTAGCGATAGAATCTCTTTAACAGATCTTACTTAGATGCGCCAGTAGTTGTTGCTGGGGCTACTGGAGTAACTGGTGCTGGTGTAGCCTCAGTTGCTGGGACAACAATAACTTCTGTTGTTGTTGCGGCTGTTTCTACCGCTACTGGAGCGGCTTCCACAACTGGTGCTGGGGTTGGCTCTGCCTTTGGTGCTTCTTCTGTTGAACAAGCTACGAGAGCTGCTAATACTAATGAAATCATTTTATTTATTCCTTTATTGTTGAGCTGTATCAGCAGAATTTGTTGTACCTGCTGAATCTGCTTTGTCTGCACCACATCCGATGAGTAGTGCCAAAATTAATGTAATCATCTTATCTCCATTGGCTCTTAATGGCCGCTATAAATAGTCTTTAATCTGGTTTTGCTGCTTCTGCAAGTAACCAAGAAGAAGATTGAATTTTATCTCCACCTACTCCCCAAAGAAGAGTAATACCAAGTTCTTTACAGACTTCACCTTCTGGGGTGTTATAATCTTTCCTATCTCCGCCATTAGCAAAATAGGTTGGTTTAATTTCTCTCAAGCTCTGACAAACAGAACCATCATCATCTTTTGCTTTTACTACTTTTACAACACCCTTAATTGACTGAAGAATTTCTGCTCTTTCTTCCCAAGTCATAAAAAATTTACCTTTCTTACGAAGAATCCATTCGTCAGAATTAGCAATGACTATTACATCACCAAATTGTGCTGCTTCTTGAATCATTCTAACATGACCTTTATGTATTGGATCAAATCCACCCGATACACAGACTGTAGAATACGCATCTGACATTTTAATCTCCTAATACTTTTCTTATTCCATCTTGAACTATAAAGATGTTTCCTTCATGTTTCCATTTATTTTTTATAATACTTATTGCTGCTTCTAAATTTGGAAGATCATCGGCACATGCATATTCAACGCCCATTTGATCTTTTTTATAAACATTAATTATTTTTTTATTTGATGTTATTATTTCTATTTCGTAAATCATCTATTTACCTCCATTTAGTAAATAGATGATTTTATTTATCTTTTACCAAGACGCCTTGCTCTACGTTTCTTAGAACCAAGTTTACGTCTACGTCTTCCATGACTATGTGCTGCTTTGTGACTCATAGTTACTCCTTAAAATGGCAGGGGTACATGGATTCGAACCATGACGAAGAGATTCAAAGTCTCCGATGCTGCCGTTACATCATACCCCATCAACGACAACAATGTAACCAATACTTCTATGCTGTCAAGATTAATTTTTGAATTCTTCCAACATCTGTTTAAAATACTCTCTAGATTTATAGACATTTTTTAACATAATAAATCTAGTTGTTGGCATGTTTAATAATTCCGCTGCATCTGAATCCGTATTAGACGCTGAGATAGCATACAACATTAGGGCTTCTTTAACCACTTTTGGAATTGCTGACCATAGCTGAAATCCATAATACTTACCACCAAGAACTCTAGCGGTAATTTCAAGTTTAAGAGCTATTATCTCTTCTAATGAAAGTTTGTTCAACATGAACTCAAATTCATCAGAAGATTTTCTCTCTTTTTTTAACTTTGCAGAAACAGAAAAAGGAGAATTAACTGCTTTTCCTTTCTTAATACTTCTTTTCCAAGTCAATTAAACTCCAGCAGTTGGGTTTTCACCACCACCTTGATCTTCTTGTGATTTACGATTCTTTTCTTCTTCGTATTCTGGGGTGGTTGGTTCGGTAACTGTTGGATTCATCTCTTCTTCAAATTTATCAAAGTAAAGTTTAAGATTTGTAATTAAATAATCATAAAACAAACCTCTGTCTTTTTCATTATCAAGAAGCTCATAAGCATCTTTTACTTGGTTTTCCATTTTCTTAAATGAATCCATTGCCATATTTCTGCCAGTAGTATCAAGATTTTGATCTTCAAGACCTTTAGAGAATTGTTCTGCTGGTGAAAGTTCCTCTTCTTCATCTTGTTTATCTTCAATGTCAATAAATTTTGACATATCTGGATTATCTACTTTAATTGTAGCTTTTTCTTCTTTCAAAGATTTTGCTTCAGTATCTGACAAAGCATACATTAATTCTGGTGATAAAGCGTTTTGTACTGCATTCAGTATGTGTGCTCTAAAAGAACTTCTTTGTGATTCATCCGTAGTTAAAGTTTTATAATCTGTTTGTAGTTGAGGAATAATCTTTTTTAATAGGTCTTCAAGAACGTTAATACCAGTAGAATCATGCTTTGGTTGTTCATCTGCCTTCTCTTGAAGTATAAGACCTCTTATTAATTGTCTAAACTTTTGTTCTTCAAGCAATTCTTGCTTTTGTTTGTTTTCTTTATAAAGTCTTATTGCTTTTCTTATGTAAAGTCTAAGAGCGTCTTTTTCGTTTATCATTTTTTAATTATTCCTTTCTTAAATCTTTTTCTTTTAATAATAGGTCCAGCGGCAGAACCTTGAACTGCTCCAGCACCCATTGCTGAACCAATAGCAATTTCTTCAATAATACCAAAAATTTCTTTTAATGTAAAGTTATTTTTGTTTATTTTTTGTTCTTTTAATGATACTTCTTCAATAATACTAAGTATCTCATTTAAATTAATTGGGCTAGTGTTTCCATTTAATAATTGTGTACTATCGCCATGTAACAAAATACTTAATACCTCTTCTGTATCAGTTTCTGAAATTTGTGGTAAGTATCCTAACAACTCTGCTTTCTTTTCTTCTCTTGTTTTTGGAGAATCAATTATTGCTCTCATTTCTCTAGCACTTACAGGCGTTGTTGCTTCATAAACTTTTTTTGGAAAATCAAAATAATCAAATTTTGTTTGTTCTTTGTTAGAAGTTAAAACACAATCACCACGACCTTGATTAATGTAGTTAGCAGCCTCTACATAAGGTGAGGATTCATTTCCTATTACTGTTTCAACTGGCATCCCCTTTGTATAAATGTCAAACAATCTTTTAGATTCTTCTGCTGGCATTGTGGATCTAGCATGTTTTTCTGGTTGAGAGATAATAATTGTTATTTTACCAAAATCATTTAAAGCTTGTTTTATTAGATCTAAATGACCCTTATGAGGAGGTCTGAAGGAACCAGGAAATAACCCTACTTTTTGTCTTTGTTCTACATTCTCGTTTAATTTGTATTTGTACAAACCCATTATTTGATTGATTGGAGCAAAATTACCAGTAAACTTATAGTATTTGTTTCCATAATTAAATACAAACCCTTCTAATGAAGTTTGTACGTTGTCTATATGCTTTATTTTCTTCAACTGTCTCTTCAAATTATCTATAACATAATCTTTATAAGGACCATCATAATTCTTTAATTTTAATACTTCGTCTTTTAATTCTTGTTTAATTCTTGTTGCTTCTTCTTCAGTATTATCAATAAAAGATGAATTTAATTTTTTAAGTATTTCTACAGAGAAATCATGTATAGCATCTTCTATAGGAAACATAACATCATTTATGATTTGTTTCTTGTTCGCTACTAAAGATTTTAATTCTTCTGTAAAATTAGGATTTTCATCTACGTATCTTTTTAATACAGTAATAGATGGAGTACCTTTAACTCCAATTATTTTATTTACAACATCATTATTATTTTTTTCATTTAGTGATGGTAACTTTTCAGTCACTATTGCTTTGATTTTATTAAATAGGTACTGGTGAATAGTCATATCACCTTCAAATCCTGCTGTTTTCAATCTCTGAATAGTGTCTGCAAGGACTGATTGGTCTTCTAATACTGGTAATTGAGTTATTGGATCTTGTTGTACTCTAAACTCAACTCCTTCCATTTGTTTATTCATAGTATCATTCATTTTGTTGATAATATGAGAAATTGCTTTTGATGTATCTTCTCTTATGTTTTCTACTTCGCCTGTTTGTTCATTAAATCTTTTATGACCATTTCTATGAATAAGAATAGTTTTAGTACCATAATTAATAACATTAGTTTTACCATTTAGTATTTCTGAATTTAAAAATACATTTCCAGTAGGTCCAAAGATAATACTTAATAGTTTTTTATCTAATTTTGATACTAGATTGGCAAAAGATTGAAAAGCAAGGTCAAAGATTTGTGACACTTGCTCTCCATTAAATTCTCTTTGTGCTAATTCGTCAGCAGATAAACCACCATTCTTAATGTCGTAGTTATTTCTTGCTGCTTTTGGCTGTCCATCTTTATAACCAAGGTAAAGGTTCAGACCATCTACTTTCTCTGTACCTTTTACTTCACCTTTAGCTGCTTTTGTAAGTATTTCTTGTATTTCATTGAACGTGAGTTCTCGATCATCATAAAGATGTGGTAGATGTTCAAGCCCCATGTTATTCTTCCTTTGTTGATTTACTCTTTGCTTTTGGTTTTTCTAAATTTTGTAATTCTGTTTTTAATTGTTGATTTTCAGATTCCAATTCTTCTACTCTTGCTTTTAATCTAATAACACTAAGATTAACTTCTCTCAAGTCCCGTAAAGCAGTATTTAAATGTGATCTATTTTCTTTGCTTAAACTACCAGTTATTACTTTATTAATTTTAATACTTACAGATTTTAAGTATTCAATACCATCTACTGTTTGTCTTTCGTGAATAAAATTCCAAGTTAATTTATCTAATAGATTATTAGACATCTTTTACAACTTTCTTTTTGGTTGACTTGACTTCTTCGGAAGCAGCTTCTACTATTGGTTTTACTTCTTCAACAGTTTCTTTGACTTCTTCAACTACTTTTTCTACAGCTTGTTCAGCTTCAACAACTTCTTTTACTGCTTTCTCTACAACAACAGATAATTCTTTTGCTGCTTCAACAATAACTTCTGAGGCTTGTGCTAATCTTGCTTTAAGTTTTAAAAATTTACTTGCTTTCATCTTTTTTACCTTTTTTATCCATATATGCTTTTAAACCTGCTGGCATTTTACCTTTTTTAGAAGATTTAGGGTTTTTCTTTTTATCACCTTTTTGAGCAGCAGCAATAACATCACCTCTTGTTATTTTACCTTCTGGTTCTGTTTCAGCAGCTAGTTTTTTTTCTTTTTCAGTTTTTGGCTCGCCACCTTCTGATTTCTTTTCGCCCAATATGGCATGAGGAGCTACTATACCAAATCTTGACATAAGCAGAGAATTTAATTCCGTTCTACGCCATTCGTTTAAAGGCATTACTTGTTTTTCTGCATCAAGAACTTTTTTAGTAGATTCTGCCATGTATCCTTGTGGACGAATACCCTTCATTTTAAGTGCATCTCTTGTAGACTGACTACATTGTTCACAATCACAACTTTCGTCATATTTATGCATTGCTTTGTTATCAACTTCAAAAGCACCTTGGTCCGTCATTTCAGAAATAAGTGCTCTGATTTTTGCTCTTAAAATTTTTTCGTTTGTCATAGTATTAGATTTCCTTTGTTTTTTTAGTTCATCTTCCCAATCTCTAAATAGAACGTTTCCAAACAAATATGCTTCTCCTTCCATATTTCTTAGATGATTATTTGATTGAGCATAACCCTCTTCTCCTATGTTAAACGCATTGTCAAACTCTCCACGCAAGTTCTGGGAATGATGAATAACTTCATGAGCTACAGAACGCATAATGTCTTTAGGATGCCTTCCAGTAATGAAAACGGTTATCTCTGATGTGTTTGGATTATAGTATGCGGTTTTTCCAAACATATCTTTTGCATTTTCTTCATCTTCAATAAAATTAATAGATGGTAGTGTATCAAATTTTAATTTTTGTTGCATTGTTGGAATAAGAAGATTGTTTATTTCATCTCTGTATTCTTTTATTAATTTTTTCATACTACTAATTAGTCCTTAATTTTGGATTTCTTTATTAACTTTAGATACAAGAGTTAAAGAAACAATTAAAATGTCCTTTTCTTTTCCTGCACTCATATCTAGAACTTTTGCTATAACAACTGGTCTTTCTGATCTTGTTACAGTTAAAATTTGAGTAATAACACCTAATTTTTTAGATTTATCTTTTGAAATAACATCTCCATCAAATTTAAATACAGGCCAAGAAACAATGTCCCCTATGGCAAACTTTTTAGCCATTGACTCACCAAAAATTGTATCTTTAGAAAACAAGAAAACCCTCTCCTGTAGTAAATAGGAGAGGGTTTTAGTTATTTGGTATGTATGTCTGCTATTGTTGATGAAGCCCAAGCATAAGGTTTAACTTTGCAATCAAATCCTATTGCTCTTACCCATCCTGTCATTGATTCAAGCATCTTAGAGCTTGTTTGGCGTCTATCTGAATTAATGTCTAGATGTATTTCTAATTTTACATCTGGAACATGTTCTCCTACTGCCATGCCTATCTCGATTGATTTTGATACTTCTTCTGTGAGTCTAGTGACCATTGTTGGATAATCATTTCTTTTGTTATGAAACTTACGGTAGTAGTACCTACCACCATTTTGATTATCAGCACCATGAAGAACTATTACACAACAAAATACACAGTTCTTTTTATGTACAAACGAGTCAGTACCTACATAAACATTACCATTATCTTTATTATGTTGTTTTATGTCCAACAAAATTGTTTCTAAATTAGTTTCTTTGTGATTTCCTGTATACCACCGATCTTCTGTTTCCATTAGTTAAATCCTAAGTCTACAATTTCTTCAGCAGGTACTAAAACTCTCTGATCTTCTACGAATACTAAAAATCTTCCTTTAGCATCAGTATCCTCAGAGAGTCTATTTACTAGTCTGCCTTTTCTTATCTTAACATACAGTTTGGTATCTGGACAGTAATAATGTCCATAACCTTCTCCTTGTATCTTTTCATACGCATAAAGAGTTTTTATTTTCTTTTGATTTGTCATTAAGGCTTTAATAGCAGCCATAGTAGCAAGTTCAAGAGGAGTTAGATTCATCTTTTCTTGAACATCATCAAAATTATTATTTTTCTTTGGTGCTGACATTATTAAAACCTCCTAATAACATAAGGTTTATTTAATAACTAGTCAAGCTTTATCTTACTTTAGATACTTTACCGTAATGAAGAACTCTTAAGTTTGTTATTAATCTTAATTTTGGAGTTAAAATGTGATGAATGTAGTGGTCAACATTTTCGCCTTTTGATAAAGCAAACTTTAAGTTAAGATAGCGTAAATCATAAAGCTTCGAAACATCCTCTAGATCTTCAGTACCTACAGTTGTTATAGAAATAATTGCTCTAATTCTATCTTTAATTTGCGTTAATAGTACTGCTTCTTTTTTAGGAACTTCAACTTTAATTTGTATCTCAAATACTGATAAGTCATCTGTTACGATTGGATCAATAAATTCATCTTTTTGTACAACATTATCTGCTGTATCTGTTGGCACAAGAGCAGTTTCTTCATCAGAAGTTTGAACAGCAAGTTTTTGTTCTTCTTTTGCTTCTTTTAGAAATTTATACCATTTATTGTAATTCATGTACTAATTAGTGATAAAAGGAAGAAACTTACATGAGTAAATTTAAAACTATTATGGAATCTTGGAGAGGTTTTAAGAGTATTCTAAACGAAAGAGTAAAACCAGAATCTAGTTATCCAACAACCTATCAAGCTCTAAGACAAATGATTGAAGAATTATCTGATAAAACTTGGATTTTCTTTGATACAGAAACTACTGGTCTTTTTAGAGAGCAAGTACCACAAGCGATAACTCAAATAGCTGCTATTAAAGTAAAAATTAATAATTTTGATGAAGACAAAGACATTGACATTATTGATAGATTTGACAATTTAATTAAATTAAATCGAAAAACGGTTGAAGGTATTAGAAGAGAAGAACAAAATTGGCCTAATACATTTGCATATTATAAGAAAAAACAAGAAGAAAGAAAATTAAAACATGAAGAAGCAGAAAGTAAAAAACAATTAAAAGATCCTAACTATGTTCCAATAGAGTTTGAGGAAGAACCTCCACCATACACAATGGCAAAAGCTTTAAATATGACTGGTTACACTACTATGGAAGAGTTAGAGAAAAAATATGGTATACAAGTTTTGTCTGTGACAGAGGAACTTAAAGAAAAAAATCCACTTAATAAGAGTGGCGGCGTACAAAATGCTCCTTATCTTGAAGCAAGAGAAGCATTAACAAATTTTGCTCAATTTTGTTCCCCACAAGAAGGTGAAGAAGTATTGCTAGTAGCTCAAAATACCACATTTGATGTTGAATACATTAACATAGCATTTAGAAGAGCAGGTATACCAGTTCCAGATGACGAAGCAATAGATACTGTAGCTATCTTTAGAAAGTATTTAACACCTGTTGTACTTGATTTAACAAATAAATTAGAAAATGGCGAGATACCAGAAGAACAAATTCCAGAAGTACAAAAATTTAAAAAAGAACTTATTAATGTTTCCAAACGTACTGGAAAATCATATGCAACTGTTTCTTTAGGTCCAATTTCAAGTGCATTCGGAGTTGAAGATGAAGGATGGCACAATGCACTTACAGATGTTATAATGTTAGCAAAAGTTATGAAAAAAATTCTTAATTTTTTAGATAAAAATGAATTTGTTAAAACATTAGATTACAGTGGTTCAGAAAAACCATCTGTAGCACCAGAATTGGAACAAAAAATACAAGAACTACAAAAATGGTTTGAAACAGCACCATTCACTCCAAGAGATGCGCCAGAAGGTTGGGAAAGAGGAGGATGGATAGACAAAAAAACAGGTGAAAAAGCTGAGCCTACTCCTTATTATCTTGAATACACAGCAAAAAAAGAAGAGTTAAAAACATTAAAAGATGAACTAACTAAGATAAAGAAAAGAAAACCACCAAAAGATGGTAAGCCTTCTACAACTGAACTATCTGAATCCAAGATAAGAATCAGAATAAAACTTTAAATCTTACAAACTTTAATACCGTGATTTTGTAGTAATTTAATTCCTGCATCATCACGGTATTCTTGTATGTAATAAACCTCTTTTATGTCTGCATTAATAATTGCTTTTGCACACATCTTACAAGGAGAAAGAGTTACATACATTTTCTTTTTTTTTGGATTATTAAAGTCCATCTTAATAAGTGCGTTTATCTCAGCATGTATGAATCCAGAAGATCCAGATTCATCACTATCTCTGCAATTGGTGCCTCCCTTATGGTCACCGTTATACCCAATTGCTAGCACGCCTGTATTGTCTTCTGGGACGATTACAGCACCAACCTTGAAGTTAGGGTCGCTTGAACGCTGAGCGATTGTAGAAGCGAAAGAAGACCAAATAAAATCCCACGAAGGACGTTCCATAAAACACCTCTCCGTGGGATCTTAACTTATTTATTTTTATTGTCTACAGTATTACTTTACTTTTTAAAACTATTTCGCAAATGTGATCTAATCTTTCAATGTGTTCGTATGCATCCCAAGGATCTCTACCTACAGCACATACACCATGATTTTTTTGACCAACAATGTCAAATTCATATGAACCATCTTGTTTTATGTATAGATTGTCAGCAGTTTCTATAGCAAGACCTTCGGATAATGCAGGCAATGATGAAACAGAAGCACCAACTTTTGTATACCTATAGATTTCTGGAAAATGAGAGGCTATTTCTGGTAAGTTATAACCAGCATACATGGCAGCTACTATGTTTGTAGCATGAACATGTACAACAGCTCTAGTCTTTGTTGCGTTTCTTTGTATAAGGTAATGCATAAGAAGTTCACCAGAAGCAGTTTGATTGTTTGGAACAATAATGTCATCGTCTATCATCTTACATTTTACAATATGTTCTGGATGAATAATTGTTTTTCTCCAACCAGAAGGAGTTATGTAAAGAATGTTTGAATTGGTTCTTCTTAAAGAAATGTTTCCATCGCGAGTAGTAATCCAACCACGATCATAACATTTTCTCATTACATCACCGATAGCAGTAAGCATTATTGAATTTTAACTCCTTTAACTGTAAGTGGAGTATTTAGTTCCCAATTATTTGAATCTGCTATTTTTTTCAACTCATCCATACGATAAACTGTATTTCTAACTAAAGGATTTGGGCTACTTAAAAGCCAATTTCTTCTTGCTTTAATGTAAGCATAAATCCATTCTTTTTCATCTCCACCATTTGCAGGAGATTTTTGAGGAAAAAGCTTACGAATTATTGTTACGCCGCCTGCACCAGAATGAATTGTACTGTCATAACAAACTAAATGACCGAGAGCAGTTTTAATTCCTGCGTTAGTTACATGTTTTAAGGCTGGATTCCAATAGAATTCATCAAATACATCATCTTGTGCTCTTTGCATTATGGAATCAGAACCAGCAGAACGTAATAGATTCATTAAAGATTCTAACCAAGCAGGATAAGGACCAGAAGGATTTACTTTAGAACTTTCATTTGTTTGTAGATAAACCATGTAGTGAGATAAAGAATCAGATAATTGTCCGTCTAATTCAATGTAGCGTCTACAAACTAAATCTAAAGAATTGGCCTTATCTGTACATTGATGTTTTCCGTATGAAATACCAGCACCATCTTTTAAAATTGAACAAGTTGAATAAGATTTTGTGCTTGGAATTCTACCTGTTTCAAAAATTGACAATACACAATCAATAACATGCTTCTGTTGTTCTGATACACTCATAATTTTACCTCATTTTAATTAGTTTTGAATAAATAAAAACCTCCAATAAAGGAGGTTTTAACTTTGTTTATGATTCTTTAATACCAAACTTATCAAGAATTTTCTTCTTTAAGTCCCAAGTATCGATACTATCCATTTTTCCATTTGCATGATAGAACCATGTATTATTATAAATCCTATTTTTCTCAAATCCAGTTGAATCAACAAAGAACCAACCATCATCTTCTAGCATTTCTTGGACAAGATTAAAGATAGAGTGAGAACCATTATAAGAATCTTGCTCTTCTTCATCTTCATATTCGTCACTTGGGCCGTTAACAACAGAATCTTTTAGTTCTGGTGCTCCATCGCAATAACCACCCGTATGAATTGAGAAAGCATTATTACCATAATCATTAAGATTTATGTAATGTTCTCTTGAATAATAACCACAACCAGTATTTCCTTCATCTTTAAGAAGCTCAATAAGTTCTTTTAGACGTTCAACTTTATCTGGTTTTACAATAAATTTAGATGTTGAGAAATAATCAACCTGTACGGACATAGAACCTCCATAGCTCTATGTTATTATCAAACCTTTAGTCTGTCAATGATGTATGCGTTGTTAATTGAAAGATCTTTGTAAAGTTCTTTTGTTATTTTTTTATAAAGATCTGCTACTTCTTCTCTTGTTTTTTTATCTTTTGAAACAGCATTATAAATTTCATCTTCAATAATGTCTTTTAATTCTTTGCTTTTCATAAATTTATCAAGTTCTTTTTTAAACATATCCTTTATTTCGGATTTGTCTGAGGAGCTTAATTCTTCTGTTAGTAGTTTTTTTACTTTAATCTTTAACATACAATAAATAGTGTTAATAATCAAATACTACAAGAGTTTGATCATAAAGGGACAAGAATCCAACATTATCAAAATGTATGTCACCCAATGAACTATCCCAATTGTTTATTTTATAATGTTTAAAAATACCAGCAATAAAAATTTCTAATTCTTTTTTTGTTATATGTTCGTAACGATACCTATTAAAATGAAAACTATTTTCAAATTGTTCTATTGCTTCCCATTCGTCTTCATCTTCTGTTAAACTAAAGTCACTTAGAAAACTTTTAATGTCGTATACTAGATTATCAAACGAT
>Ga0114973_10001805_pt1 | contig 15712 bp, 27 predicted proteins | sample M_140807_MF_Meta_FD_87025 | JGI IMG/M metagenome (GOLD analysis project Ga0114973, IMG submission 87025) | Freshwater microbial communities from Lake Montjoie, Canada to study carbon cycling - M_140807_MF_MetaG | ecosystem: Environmental > Aquatic > Freshwater > Lake | place: Lake Montjoie... | reverse complement strand
TCGTAGTGGATATTCAGTTGTAGTTTCTAGTCTAGATCTTTCTGCGGCAGGAAAGCCCTTTGAAGAAATTGAAAAAATGTTACCTTGGGCAACTAAGGTTGAAAAACTGAGCGCTGTCTGTGTGGTTTGTAATAGAGATGCTTATTACACTTATAAGAAGCAGACTGGCGGAGATGAAATTGAAGTTGGCGGAGCAGAGCTTTACGAACCTAGATGTTTAAAGTGTCATCCTTTAATTTTGAACCCAGAGGATTGAAGTATGGAAGCTTTGAGAAATAGTTGGCCAGAGACGTGGATGTCCGTTGCTCATATCATCTCTAATAGATCTTATGATCAAAGACTTAAAGTTGGTGCAATTGTAGTTTCCGAAGATAATTCTCAAATGTTATCGATAGGTTATAACGGGAATTACAAAGGAGGTCCGCACATTCATGAATCATCGACGCCGGGTCAGGGAGGGTTTATACATGCTGAAGTCAACGCTTTGGTAAAGTGCGATTTTAATTTTCCAAAAAAAAAGCACATGTATTTAACTCATTCGCCTTGTAGGGCTTGCTCTAAGTTAATAGTCAATGCAGAAATATCAAGAGTTGTTTACGACATTGAATATCGAGACATTTCTGGATTAGAAATTTTAACTTCTGTAGGAATAGAAGTCTTTAGTTTAAAAGACGCTATAATTAAAAACAGAGTTTTATGAAGAAGCTACAAGAAGAAGATGTTTTAAGAATCATACGTGAAGAATGGTCTGCGAAGGTAAAGGCACTTTCTGAAGAGATTGATCTTGCCCTAAAAGCTAAAGTTGATGGAAAAGAAAAAGAAATTATTTCCCCCGATCTAAAGATAAGGCATGCAAAAAGTCAACTTCTTTATACTGTAGTCTCTATTGGTCCAAAAGACGTTATTTTAAAGACGCCTGAAGGCGAAAAGTTTTTGCTTGACAAAGAAACCTTGGAGAAAGAATATGAGCTTGATTGACAAGAATGAATTAGATAAAATGTTGAAAGGCTTTGTTAAACAAGCCATTGATTCTACAGTTACCTCCAAGCTTCCAAAGCTAGATGAGGCTTACTCTCATGAGCCGAAGCCTTTTAAGCAGGTTTCTGAATTTGTTTCCCAAAAAACTAAGTCTGCTCATGAAGAACTTTATAAAGGTTACATTGAGTCTTTAAACAAGATTTCTTCTAAGCTTGACACGGCAGAAAAAAGCGAAGTAAATTCTCGTCATGGAGCTTATCGTTCGCTAAAGGTAGACGAGGTTTATAACCTTAACGCAACATGGCTTCATGAGCTTTATTTCTCTAACTGCTTTGATCCTCACAGCGAAGTCACGATGGATTCAATGTCGTATATGCGTCTTGAAAGAGACTTTGGAACTTTCGAAGACTGGCAGCGAGATTTTATGGCATGTGCGCTTTCTTCTAGATCTGGTTGGGCTGTCTGTGGTTACCACATGTTTCTTCGTAAGTACGTCAACTTTTTTATTGATAGTCATGACGGACATGTGCCTGTAGGATTTTATCCTCTTATCGTTGTAGACATGTGGGAGCATTCTTATTATCGTGACTACCTCAACGATAAGAAATCCTACCTTGTCGCACAGATGAGAGAATTTAACTGGAATGTCATCGAAGAAAGAATAAAGAAGGCAGAGTCTCTCGCGCAGGCGGTGAAGTGATGGCAAACGTAAGATTAAGCCAGCTTCGTAAATTGATCTCAGAAGAGACTCGTAAGATCATTGTTGAAGTTGGAGAAAAAGACAAAAAAGAAAAAGACGATTCTCTTGACGCTCAGATTGACAAGTATCTTATCAACTATGAAGCCGAGTCTAAGTCAGCAAAGAATGAAGGTAAAGACTTTCGTATGATGGTTCGTCGCTTTCTAATAGAAGCAGATGAAGAAGAAAAAGACAAAGACGAAGATGAAAGCGAAGAAAAAGAAAAGTTGACAGCTGAAGATTTGGACATTGAATCTTTCATGACGAGCGTCATGAGGCTCATTGACAATTACGATTCTCTTCTAGAGGTTCGTGGCACAATCTTAAAAAGAGCCTCAAACTTTCTTTTAGAAGGGTATGAGCCTGATGTTACTCAATCTTTTAAAGACAGCGTGTTCGATGTTTATGGAATTAAAATTGGAAAGTCAAAAGAAGATATTAAAGATGAAGAGCCCCAAGCCCCTGCGGCAGACAGAGCAGGCTCTTCTCCGGGTGGTGCATGAGATCTGACATACTTTTTGATAAAAAATGTGTTCATTTTAAATTAAGCAAAGAAGTTCATTTTGCTTTAAGAGCAAAACTCTTTAAGTGCAACATTTCTATGCAAGAATTGTTTGATGAATTTGCTCGTCTTGTAGCGACAGACGCTCCAAGAGCTTTGTCAATAGTAGACTCTATTATCAGCAAAAAAGTAAAGAGTGAACTTTCTGGAATCAAGCGTCATAAAAAAGAAACTATTAGCGAGCTCGACGTCGATACGTTATATAATATGATCAACGATTCTGACGATTTATGAATTCTAAAAACAGCTTTAAATCTATGCTGGAAAAGATGTTTGAAAAGATGCTCGAATCTTCAAGCTACACTGACAAATTAGCTCAAAGCATCTCTTTAGTCGCGTTAGAATCTAAAAAGATTGCAGAGACTTTGATTTTTATCAATGATAGATTAAATGCGCACGAAAAAGTGATATTACATCTTGTTGAATCACAGAAAAAAAGTAAAGAAGCTTCAGATTTTTCTTTAAAGTCGATCAAACAAGAACCCTCAAAACCAAATTGAGAAAAAACAACATGTTAGAAAACATCAAAGATTTTTTTAAAAAATTCTGGGGATTCTTCGCGGCAGGTCTAGGTATTGCTGTGGGCTTTTTACTCGTTAAGAAAAAAGAAGCCGATGATTTTGGTTTTATTCAAAAGCTAGAAGACTCTCATAAGAAAGAGATCGAAGAGATTAATAAAGCAAGAGAAGTCGAACGACAGCAATACGAGGAAAATGAAAAAAAGTACAAAGAAACAATGACTGCGATTCAAGAGCAATATGAAAAAGCTAAGAAAGATTTAGACGAAAAGAAAAAGACAGAGGTCGCAACGATTGTAAGAAAATATGGAAATAAACCAGACCAGCTTGCTCAAAAGCTTTCGGAAGTGACTGGTTTTAAAATCATTCTGCCAGAGGATTGACATGAGATTAAAAAGATTCATTTCTTCTGTTTTACTGTTTTCTTTTCTTTTTCCTCAAATTTGCTTTGCGCAGAGTAAAGATATCTCTCCAGACCCTGACGTCGGTAAAGAATCTTTTCCTAAAGTAGAATTAGTACCAGGAGAAAAAGATCCAGGTCTTGCATTATCTCCTATGAAGAAAGGTCAAAAAACTCCGTTTACAGGAGTTCTTTTGTCACCCTCTGCAGTAGCGAATGTGATCGTCGAGCTAGAGTCTATAGACGAAAAAATTAGGATTGAAGTAAATGTTGCTGTCCAAAAGCAGATCGCTGAATGCGAAAAAAGCGCTTCTAATCTAAACACAAAGCATGAAGCCGACGTAAAGATATTAAGATCTGATATTGATGATAAAACAAGGACAATCTCTGCGAAAGAAGAAGAGATAAAAAAGTTAAAGGCAGAGCAAACAAATCCGTGGATATGGGCTGGAATTGGAACAGCTGGTGGTATCGCTTTGGCTTTATTAACTACTTTTGCTGTTTCAAAAGTAACAAAATAATCAGCAGTAACTTAATATTTAGCGTAGTAAATGAGGAAGTCTTATGTCTGAAGATCAAGCAGCAGATTCTATCGAAAAAGAAGAAAGACCAACAGCGTCTTGGTTTTGGATAAAAAGCAGTGACGGTCAGGCTTCTGTGTCGACAACATTTTTAACGATCGCGTTTGCAGCGACGACATTGTCTTATGTCACTTCGATGTTCGATCGTATTGGTCCTTTGACTCCACGACCATTTGACACCGGCGCTTGTAGCGCTTATTTTATACCTCTTCTAACATTATACTTTGGTCGTCGCTGGACGAATGCGAAGTTTTCTTCTGAAAGTAAAGAATGAAAATGTACCCAAAAACGTTAAAAGAGTCTGAGCTGAGGACGTTAGTCAAAAGACTATTAGAAGATAAGTCTTTAGGCCAAACGTTGGCAGTCAACGTAAACCCAGTAGTGGATCCCTCTGCATCTTTGACGAATCCTGATAATTTGAATTACAAGCCAAATTCAAAACAAGAATTTCAAGTAACTATTAGTTCAATGATTGAAGATGTACCAGATGAAAAGATACCAGATATTTATGATTCTCTAAAAGATGCTTTAGACGCTAAGCAAAATGAAGAAGGAAAAGAGCAGATGGAAAAGAGCAACAAAAAAGTAGAAGAAGCGATTAGATTAGCAGTAAGAAAGATTTTGAGCGAGGCACCCCCCGTTAGAAAATTTCCTTTTGGACACTCTGCGTTTCCTAAGGGCCCAAACTCACCACAGGTAGTGTCGTTGCGTAATACACTTGACAATATGCAAATCGATGAGCCAGATGAGACGCGACGAGGAGATGAACCAGCACAGGGTCGAACACGTAGGAACGTGACGATGACAGATGTTCAGGGCGCTTCTTTTGATGATATCGCTAAAGAGCTAGGCTTCTCTGTTTCTGCCGCAAAATTAGCTGTGGAAAAGGCCCTACAAAAAGCGCGGTTTACGATGATGATGGACCCAGAAGATGTTGAGATTCTTGTTCTAAAGAGCATGAGCGATTACATCGACATGTTGAGCAGCTCAGGAGAACTTTCTGCAGCAGACGTAAAACTTCTGAAGGACCATCCAGATATCGTTCGTGAGCTCGATGGGTTTAGAGAGTTCTTGGATAAGGCAATTCGCACTGAAAAAAAGGCTCATAAAAAAGACGAAGAAGAAGAGGAATGATATGAATGAGTGCATTGTTGCCGCGGTTCAATTTGCTCCAGATCTTCTTGATGTCCACAAGAATCTTTCTGTTGCAAAGCAACTGACGTTTGAAGCTGCGGCAAAAGGCGCTCGCGTAGTTGTTCTTCCAGAACTATGCTTAAGCGGATATGTTCTTCGATCAAAAGAAGAGGCTGCCTCTGTCTCTCAAACTAGAAATGGGTATCAGACAGAGGCATTCATTCCTATCGCAAAAAAGTTCAATTGTCATGTGGTGTTTGGATACGTAGAGCTGTGCGAAGGAAAATTGTATAATTCAGCCGCAATCGTAGGTCCCAACGGTCTCGTCGGAAATTCACAAAAGCACAATTCATGGGGTTCTGACTCTCTTTGGGCGACCCAATCAGAATGTCTTGCTCCAGTCATTATAACTCCTGTTGGTCGTCTAGGCGCTCTTGTCTGTCGAGACGTGATGAACAATTACAGGGAATCTTATAAGTTTTATAAATCTGAACAAAAATTCTATAAAAAAAGCTCTGTAGACACGATTGCTCTTCTGACTAACTGGGGAGCTGATTTTGGTTATCCAGACAACAGCTGGATAGAGCTTGCCGAAGAAACTTGCGCAAACGTGATTGTTTCAAATAGAGTTGGTAAAGAGAGAGATATGAAGTATAAAGGTGGGTCTTGCGTCATCGATCGTAATCGTAGAGTTTATACCCACGGTTCTAATTTCAATGAGTCTGCGGTCGTCGGAGGAATCGTCATTCTATGAAGCTGTCTACTCTTCATGAATCTTACATTTCAAACGCTCGACGCCCAATGTCTTTTGGAAGACTTCCGATTCGACCGATAGAGGGCGGAATAGCGATCATACCTGTTGACAAATGGGAAAAGGTTGAATCTCCGCTTCGACTTCATAAGAAGTTTAAGTTTATGTCAAAAGAGCTAAGGAATTCTTTCATTGAATCTCTTTTTGAATATGAGTCAAAAGTAGGCCATAACGCTAAGATTACGATTGATGAAAACGAAATAACTTTAGATGTAAGAACAAAAGACATCGATCAAATAACGGAATTAGATAAAGAGTACGCAAAATTTGCTGATATCCTTTTTAAAGACGTTGTGTATAGTGATTCATTAGGAAATGAATTTTAATCCATCAGGTCTAGAACCGAAGCAACTAGTCAGCGATTCACTACAAAACGTTCTATCTGAAGAAGAGCTTGTTCAAATTGAGGACATGTTTATAACTGTCGTCGTCGTCATAGAACCAAGAGAATTTTCTTTAATAGGGAATTTAGTTGGAGTCGATTTCGGACAAACTTTAAAAATTGACTTGAAAGTTTCTTTAAAAGATGCTTATAAGTTTATAGGGAATGTTCTTGCAAACGAAAAAACAAGACGTTCAACATCAATTATACTTACCCATTGCGGGGACATCACAAACATTTCTGGTCCTTTTAACGTAGCAAGCTCAAAAATTATTGAAATAGATCCAACAAATAAAATGTGCATCGTCGCAATTGACCTAATTAAGATTGCTGAATAGACTTAAGTGAGCAAACAGAAGATGAAAAACCCACAAAAACCAGCTAAAAGTATTGATTCTTATCTTGTTAATCTTATAGAGCAAAGTGTCAAGTCTGCTTTACAGCAGAAGTCTCTTCAAGAAAAAGAAAAGCAAGAATCTAATTCAGCTCCAAAAGTCGTAAAAGATGCGGAAATCAGCAAAATGAAAAAGGGCGACGTCACCGTCGACGATGTCATTGATAAGCTGAATTCTATCAGATCTGGAAAATCTTTTAAAGATGATGCCATAAAAAAGTCTTTTGAAGAATATTTCAACAAGATTGATCAAGCAGAAAAAATTGCGATGTTCACGTTTTTAAAGGCAATATCCCAAATTATCACAGGTGAAATAGATTCAAAGAACGTTGTCGATCCAAGTGAAAAACCCGCTGAAATTGAGATGAAAAAGTCTGGCGCTCCAAAGTCAGTAACAATAAAGCCAACGGTCGTAAAAAGCGCAAAAGAAGAAAAGAACGAAAAGAAGCCGTCGGAAGAAGACACTTCAGGACCGGTACCAATTTCTCCTAAAAAGAAGTGATATTATTATGGAAGTAATAAAAAAGATGATTCCACTCCCAGACGGAGGGTCTTTAGAAGTTGACATGACTCCTCAATTCTTAAGCATAGTCTGCGATCATTTCAAGTTAGAAGACAAAAATAAAGTTCAAGATGATCATCTTCGAATGTATATCTGGGGAGCTTTTAAAAACGCTGTTGACAAAGCTTCTGGAGAATCGTGATGTACACTTTAGCTTTAAGAGAGTACGTTAGGCTTCTTATGGTAGAAAGTCTCAACGAAGGAAAACTTCGAGAGGCTGAAATTTCTGGAAATCGTAAAGTTCCTTGGGGATGTGAAGATCATATAAACGATTTAGAACAAAGAGTCGCAAATGCAGAATACTGGCGTAACAAGTACCCAAGAGGGTCTGAAAAGCGTTCTCATTATCGTAATATTTTAGCTTACTTAAAAAATGAGCTTAAATCAGCGAAGAGTGTCGCAAACCAAATCGCTTTGAACGAAAAAGACGAGGTTTAAAATGGACGGTGCTGTCGGGCATTTATACGACAATCGTGACCTTACATTCTGCGAAATTTTTAATATTCTTTCTTCTGCGGCTTCAGGAAAGCTAGAAGAGGTTTCAGAAAAGCTTGATGGGTTGAACCTCGTGTTTTCTTGGGATGTTTCTACAAATTCCTTAAGAGTAGCTAGAAATTCTGGAAATATTAAAAATGGTGGTTTAGACGCCTCGTCATTAGTGACAAAGTTCGCTAGACACGGAAATTTGTCTGAAGCTTTTAATTCTGCGTTTAAAGTTCTTGGTGGAGCGTTAGACTCTTTGTCTCTCAAAACAAAATTAGAAGTTTTTGGTCACAACGCGAATCGATGGTATTCGATGGAAGTCATTTATGCTTCAAGTCCAAATATCGTTAATTACGACTCAAACAATGTCATTTTTCATGGATGGCCTATTTTCAAAGTTTCAGAGAACATGACGGTTGAGATGATAGATGATGATGTAGGAGGTATAAAGACTCTTACAGAGAATATTGAAAAGATGCAAAATGCCGTCGAGATTCATGGATGGAAAATCCACGGACCGGTAATAGCAAGGATGAAAAAACTTTCAGATGGTTCAGCATTAAGGGCTGCGCTATTTAAAATTAACGAAGCGCTTTCAGAAGCAGGCTTAGATGATTCTGCTACAATTAGAGATTATATCTCTGTAAGATTAGACTATGACGCTGAAGCATTAGGTCTGTCTAAAAAGACTAAAGTCATGGTGGTCGAGAGGTGTCTTGCAGAGTTGGGCTCTCCTACTCTGGTTGACATTAAAAAATGCTGCGATAAATCAACCCATGGAACAATCAGCGATTTTGTGAAATCATCTGGCGTTCGTTTGAAGGATTATATTAAACCTATTGAATCAGCAATTAATGAACTTGTAATTGATCTTTTAAAAGGTCTTAAGCCAATTCTTGTGACTGATGTCGAGCGAGAGACTGTAAGACTTCAAAACGAAGTTTCAAAAGTCATCTCTACTATCGAATTATCCAGCGGTGATCGTACAATGACGATGCTGAATGAGCAGATGGAGAAGCTAAAATCAGTAGGTAACATTACGACGCCCACAGAAGGCGTCGTTTTTATCTACAAGGGAAATGCTTATAAATTTACTGGTAACTTTTTTGCAATCAATCAAGTTTTAGGACTCTTTAGACAACGGTCGTAATAAAGTTAATTCTACGAATGTTGAGAATTTTTAAAGACTACCAAAGGTTCTATCCCACTTTCAGGTGTCCAGCCTTCATCAATGTCAGGTGTGACAAGAAGATGAAGCCATACGATCATTCCATGACCGATTGAAGCTTCCAAGACTAGACCAATTTTTCCTGGTTCTATTGGTTCTATTCTGTCAAAAGTATACCCGGGACCCTTACGAAGGACAACAGGAAACTTTCTGTTTATTCCAATCGTAACAAGATCCCCTGCGCAGTATTTGTGTCGATTCACTTGGTCAAGTGATAACTTCGTCGACGCAGCCCCATTTAAGAGAGTCTTTTGCGTCCAAGAACCAATCATGTTTGCGCTTGTAAACTTTCTCGAGTTTTTCTTTGGTTATCTTTGTTGTCTCTAAAGTCATTTCCTCAATGACCTTCTGAAGACGCTTCGTTTCCAAGACATCTTCCTCAATGTCTGCGACCTTGCCTCTTGCAACGCTGGATACCTGATGGTACATCATTGTGCCGTGCTTGTGGATCTTACGATTGTTTCCATGGATCGCAATCATAAACCCGCAAGACATTGCGCAACCTGTGACCACAGTGTCTACGGAAGTACCTTTATCTTTCATGATTGATAAAAGCCCGAAGCACTGGTAGACGGCTCCACCGTAAGAGTCGATGTAGATGACGATCGGCTTTGGATCGTAAGAGATTCCGAACAAAGGATATAACTTTTTTAGGTACTCATCGTGTTCTCTGATCTCGATGATTGCCTTTGACAGATTATTCATCGAGTCTTGATCAACTTGCTGCGCGAGAAATAAGTTACGTGGTGCTGGTCTTTCTAAATTTGCCATGTTCTAAATAGTAGAACTGTTGGATTTAAAGTATAATCAGACGCAGATACTTTTTGACGACGGTGTCTATTGCAACGATTTCAATCAATTTATCATGAGCTGTACGATAGCTGCAACCAATGGGATTAGAACTATTTTTTGAAAACATTATATAGAAATCTGTGTTATATTTTGTAGAAATTTTTATGGACCAAATAATAAAAGAAGCAATTTTGTTTGTTCATGGATATGGACCAAAAATATCTGAATGGAAAGTTTTAAAAAAAGAGCTCCTTAGATCTTTGCCGTCCGAAAAAAGAAAGATGTTTTCTACTCGACATTCAGTGACAAAAGCTTTAAATTTTAATGAGCTTGAACTTCAGGTTGTGGAGTACTGGAAAGAATTAACCGGTGCCGACCTATATTTAGGATAAACCATGCGTTCGAACAACTACAAAGAGCAGCTCCTTGTCAGGAGTTACGTAAAAGAAGTTTTAAAAGAATACTACGACGGTAGTTCATATGGATATGACACGGGTGGGTACGGACCTGCAGGACGTTATCTTAACGCAGGTTCTTTTTATAAAGCTTTTATCCAGCCGTGGACGGCTGCCGCTTCGGCCATTGCGGGACATACGAAAGAGCTGACCACGAAATTTGTCACCTTTTTAAAGGTGGTCTTTGAAGGTGTCGTTGAAACTTTGTTGCCGTTTCTTGAAGCGGAATATGACAAGATTTTCTTAAAAGAAAAATCTAATTTGGCAAAAATCGCAGCCCAGCACAAAGAAGCTTATTCCGTGGTGGACGCGGCATTTAATTCAGACGTGATTGCTTTGGCTGTTCTCTCACACCCTGCCGCGTTTTTGATTGGCAGCATGGCCTTGAAGGCGCCAAGAGCAGCTCAAAACATAACTGATGCAATGACTGGTAACTTACTTAGTCGAATGATCGACACCGGTTCAGATGCTATGTCGTCAAAAACCCCCGCTGACATATTTTCTTCTCAAGAGGCGTTTGAATCTTATTCTAGAGTTCATTCTTTTTTGATTCAAGAAAAGTCTTCAAAAAAGCCCAACAGCGCTGATGTCGATCGTAGTAGACGATTCATCGGTGCAATCAAAAAATCTCTTAGAAATTCAGAACAGGCCCAAGAGATTACTAAGTCAGCCAGACAGGTTCACATTTCAACATTAAAAAACATAAGAGAAAAGGTACTCAAGGATCTTTCAATACAAAGCTTGGAAGACTTAGAGTCTATCATCGGGTCGACAGAAGAAATTAAAAAATTAAAAGGTATACAAGATCCCGAAGAGAAAAAGGCGGCTATTGATCAACTCATAAAGGGCGTCAGAGAATCTCAGAAAAAGATGCACATAGATCGTTTAAAGAAGCACATTAAACCTGTCGTCGATCAGTTCGGAGAGAACAACCCTTTTGTTCAAGATTATCTTGAATTAATCAAGAAAATAGAAGCTTTCTAAACAAGCTACCACGTTTGGTGTATCATATGCATCATGCGGAAACAAGCTAAAAAAAATTATAACATAGCGATTATGCAGCCTGACGAGATCGGTGCTCTTCGCACTCTTGTCAAAGAGTTTATTACAAAGATCGATGCGATTGATAACGAAATTGAGCTTCTCAAGGGAGATCGAAAAGAAGTTATCGAGGAATATCAGAGTAAGCTTGATATGAAGACGCTTCAAGCTGCTCTTAAAGTTCTCAAGATTCAGCAATCAGTTGCGCACAAGGACACATATGATTTGTTCCTCGAGGCGTTAGCAGAATCGACAGCACTACCAGAGTGAAAATAGTATGAAGAAATCAAAAAAAGTAGTAGTGGAAGAGATTAAAGAGCAACCAGAACCTGAGATTAAACGACAAGCATCATTTGAAATTTCTTTAACAAGATTTGAGCTTCTTCATTTGAGAGACTTGATGGGCGTTCTTTTACCTCCTGACGGATCTCAAACATTGTCTCAAGTTCTTGCGTCGACAGAAGATAGAAGTTTGATTGAAACGATGCTGTGGAACAAAGTTTCAAAGCTTTGCATTTTCGCAGGTCTTCCTGTAGAGTCAGAAGCGCCGGATTATATTGTCGCTCCGACTGCTCCTCCTCCAATGGGAGTGTTCCAAATTAACCAAGATCTTCAATCTTCTAGATCTTTGTCGGGAGGGTTTCTTCCAGAAGAAGAACCTGAAGAAGGAGAATGACATGAAGTATAGGGTAGGACAGATTCTATTCGCTGTTTTGAACAAAAAAATGCAGGTCTACCCAATGATGGTGGTCGAAGAAATCACAAAAAAAACTCTTTACGGGGAAGAAACGAATTACGTCTTGCAAGGCGGTTCAGACCATTCATCTACAATTCTTTTGGACAAAGTAGAAGGTGAAATATTCGAGTCTGCAGAAGAAGCAAAGTATGTTCTTACGACTAGAGCAACATCTAGAATCGAACAGATCGTAGATAGCGCTGTAGAAAAAGCAGCTGAATGGTATCAATCAAAAGAAAAAGACGTTTCTGATCAAGTGATGTCTTTACAAACGCAGACTTCTCAAGTTGAAACTGCAGATGCGGTTAAAGTAGAACTTTCAGACGGAACAATAGCAAATCTAAAAATGGGATTAGTTGGTTGAAATTTAGAATTTAGGAAATGACTAAAATGAACGATATACACTCTAAAGGAATTACGCGTAACTATACCCAACAAGATGTTGACCGTCTTAAAGGGTCTTTTCAGATTCAACATACGTTAGCTGAACGTGGTTCAGCAAAGTTGCGGGATCTTATGGAAAATGAACCGTATGTTCATGCTTTGGGCGCATTAACTGGCAATCAAGCTATACAACAGGTTAAAGCTGGATTAAAAGCGATATATCTTTCAGGATGGCAGGTCGCAGCAGACGCAAATCTTACAGGAGAGATGTATCCAGATCAGAGCCTTTATCCTGTAAACAGCGTACCTTCTGTCGTAAAAAGAATCAACAATGCTCTTCAAAGAGCAGACCAGATTGACCACGCTGAAGGAAAATCCAAAATCGACTGGTTTGCTCCTATCGTCGCAGACGCAGAAGCTGGTTTTGGTGGACCGCTCAACGTATTTGAGCTTACTAAATCATTAATTGAGGCAGGAGCTGCAGGAATTCATTTCGAAGACCAACTCGCTTCTGAAAAGAAGTGCGGTCATATGGGTGGTAAGGTTCTTGTTCCAACCAATCAATTCATTCGTACTCTTACTGCAGCTCGTCTCGCAGCGGACGTTATGGGAGTTTCAACGGTCATTATTGCTCGTACAGACGCAGATTCAGCGAATCTAATCACCAGTGATATTGATCCTTATGACGCAGACTATATCGAAAAGACGAAGTCAAGAACGCCAGAAGGTTTTCATTATCTTTGTCGAACAGGGCTTGAACGTTCTATAGCTCGTGGCTTGGCTTATGCTCCATACGCAGACGTAATTTGGATGGAAACTTCAACGCCAAATCTTGAGCAGGCAAGAATGTTCGCGGAGGCAATTCATTCTAAGTTTCCTGGAAAAAAGTTGGCGTATAATTGCTCTCCTTCTTTCAACTGGAAGAAGAACATCGATGATTCAATGATTGCCAAATTTCAAAGAGAACTTGGTATGATGGGCTACAAGTTCCAGTTCGTCACGCTTGCAGGATTCCATACGCTTAATCATAGTATGTATCAACTTGCTCATGATTATAAAGATAGAGGGATGGCTGCATACTCTGAGCTTCAACAAGCTGAGTTTGCTGCGGAAAAGATTGGATACACTGCAACGAAGCATCAAAGAGAAGTTGGTACAGGTTATTTTGATGCAGTTTCGCAAGTAATTGCTGGTGGTAGTTCATCGACGCTTGCTTTAGAAGGGTCAACGGAAAAGGAACAATTCTAATGTCTCAAGAAATCAGTCAAGAATCGTTTAGCGAGTTGCACACTTCTCTAAAAAATATCCATGAAAGTTTGGTCCAGCTATCTAAGAATGATTTTTCTAAAATTCATGTCGATATGAATTGGTCATTGATACCTTACGTAAAAGATCATTTAGATTTTTTAGCAGAGCAGACAGGAGAACTTTTAACAAATCTTCGAGATTCTCCTCCACCATCTATAGAAAAAATATTTCAAGAAGCATAAAAAGAAAAAAAGCTTATATTTAAGCTTGTTAAATTGGATTTTTGCGAGGAAAAATGAACAAAAAAGCTATAGAGTATATCACATACCAAACTTTACTTGAGTCAAATCTATCTTCTAAAGATAGACAAAAACTCATTGAAGTTGGAATCATTGACAAAATTGCAGGCTTTTTTGGTGCAGCAAAAGACACTGTCAGCACCGACATGAAAAAAATCTTTGCAAATAAAAAGTATTCCCGTTACGCTGGTTCTGCGACAAAGAACATCGAGAAAGAGCTTAAAAGTATAGCAGATGCTGCAGAAGATGCAACAGGTCGCCGAGACGCTGTCTATGACATTTTAAAAGCAATTCTTGAAAAAGTAGGTCTAGATCCAAGCAAGGTTGCAACTGGCGGCGGCTCAGGCGGCGGTGGTGGATCTTCCGGAGGTGAGGGTGGTTCCTCTGGCGGCGGCTCAGGCGGCGGTGGTGGAGGTGGGTCTTCCGGTGGCGGCGGCGGCGCTGAAGTCAAAGCTGGTACCGTGTTGAATCCTTCAAACCCAGAGCAAGTTGTTCGAATCATCGTGCAAACAGCTGCTGAGATGAAGGGACAGCCTGAGGAGAAAGCTGCTGAAGCTGCTGAAAAGGCAGTAGAAAAAGGAGTCGATGCTCCAAAAGCAACGAAGCTATTAGCAAGTGCCGTTGCAAAACAGACCAAAGCTGATCAAGCGAAGGTAGAAAAGATCATCGACTATTTGTTAACTAATAAGCACATGGTAGCAGAAGGTCGTAAGAGATTGACTTCTTTGCATCTCATCGAAGCCGCAAGAGAGTTAAATGAATCTCAAAAGAGTAATCTCGTTCTTGAGAGATGGCAGACGCTTGCAGGAATTTCTGGTCATCGTCCATTGATCTCTGAAAACGCGATGACTAGCATAATGAGCGCGATAAAGAGCAAGAAAATCTCTGACATCGACGTTTTAGAAAAAGTCCTCGCAAATCCAGCAGAAGGTAAAGCGCTGGGAGTAGAAGAAGGAGATCTTTCTGATGCAGTAAAGGATAAGATCCGAGCGGCATTCAAGAAGCAAAATCCAGATGAAAAGCAGGACGGAAAAGACGAAAAAGGTAAAAAAGTCGAAGCTCCTGCGGCGGCAGCTCCTGGTGGAGATAAAGCGGCTTCGGGTGAGGCGGCCAAGGACGGCGGTTCATCGGCTGGCGGCGGTTCTGAAGCCGCTTCTAAGGAAGTCGAAGCTGCAAAGAAGAGATTCGGTGATGTTTTTGAAAAACTTCGTTCTGCATTCAAAGAGGAAGAGATTGACGACGAGACTATGGTCTATGTCCTCAACGCGCTCGACGAGCTATCAGGAATCAAGATTAAGTGAAATTCTTGAAAAGACAGTATAAACAACCAACATATACGTCAACTCGTTAACATTCGTAATTGGATTAAAGGGTACCCATGAAGATCACAGTCAATCAACTTCGCAAGATCATCAAAGAAGAGATTTCAAAGTCTTTAAATGAAAATGAAGTCGACGTTAGAGAAGAAGTCAAGCAGATAATTTTAAGTCACGAGAATATAAATAAAATTGCTGCTTTATTAAAAGATCCAACTCGTACCGCGGAAGCTTATTCTGCATTAATGGAACCAATCGTAGATGATATTAAGAAACTACATCCATACGATGGAATAGCGGCGTATAACAGTCTTATCCAAAAAGATCTAAAGGATCTACTAGCATTTACCTATCCACCGGGATATCGTCCATCTATAAAGCGTCCTTCTGAACCTGAAGACAGAAAAGACTATCTCAAAAGAATCGACAGGAAACGTGGTCTAGGTCCGGACGTCCGGCGGTGATAGGTGATTGAAGGTGAAGCTGGGTTCCATCGGTAAATTTCTGTTTGGAACAGCCATAGCTGGTGCTGCCATAAAGGCCATTCAGCGATATTCGGGACATGATGAAGAAGCCGGGTTGAATGCTGAAGACATTGTCCGACTCACCATCCTTGCCAAATATGGTTACTATCCTCTCTTCTATGATCACATGGTCCGCAAGATGCCG
>Ga0114973_10001804_pt1 | contig 15717 bp, 13 predicted proteins | sample M_140807_MF_Meta_FD_87025 | JGI IMG/M metagenome (GOLD analysis project Ga0114973, IMG submission 87025) | Freshwater microbial communities from Lake Montjoie, Canada to study carbon cycling - M_140807_MF_MetaG | ecosystem: Environmental > Aquatic > Freshwater > Lake | place: Lake Montjoie... | reverse complement strand
GCTGCTGTTGGCCTTGGGGGTGCCTGTGATCCGGTAGGCGAGCGTGAGTTCGAAGTCGTCGACCAGCCCCTGCCGCCAGATCAGGAAGGTGTTGTCCTTGGTCGGGTTCTCGGCGGTGGTCTCACCGACAATGACGCCGTTCTCGACCCGCCAGAACTCAGGCTTTCCCTCCCAGCCCGCCAGCGACGTGCCATTGAAGAGCGACACGCCCGGCTCGTCGGCGGCGACGAATCCGCTCGAGCAGGCAAGCGCTGCCGCCACCACGCAGACGACCACTCGCCTCGATGCACGGCAGGGGAATCGATGGAGCAACGACACGGGCGGGCCTCCGAAGGGAATCCGCCGGCGGCGGGATCCCGCCGGCTGGCACGAGTATGCCACGAATGCCTCTGGCCGGGCAGATCGCGGGTCCAGCGAACTGCTGGTCCTACCGCGTCGCAGCCCGCGGGAGGCCGTTGGAAGTGAGGGCCGACCGCGACAGGCCCAGCATGTCAAGCAGCGCGTCGACGCCGACGACGCGGACGCCAAACTGCTCGGCCGTCTTCAGGTTGCGGGACTGCCGCCGCGCCTCTTCCGCGAAGCCCTCTTCGCCGCGTTCGGCCGGTGGCTTTCCGCCGTCGACCACCATCGCCGTCATCGGCGTGACGGAGTCGACCACGCGGCCACCGGCTCGCTTCACCAGGTCGACGAGTCGCTCGCGGTCGTTGTCGCCCGCTTCATCGAGATTCACCCAGCCCACGATCACCACCTCCGGGGCCGTGCCGGCCGTCCAGAGGCTCGTGGCCACTCCATCGCCTGCGAGGATCGGCGACCTGTTGGAGTCGCGACGGATCGTCGCCCGGAGCAGCGACGGTCCTTCGATCGAGGTCACCTCGACGACACCCTTGCGGTCACCCGCCTGCGGCCGCTCGTCGTCCGGTGAGAAGACGTGGAGAATCATGCCGGGGCGGATCCCCCGCGTGGATGATGCCGATACCAGCACGCTCCGTTCCCGCTCGTCGACGGAAATCACACGGCCGTCGAACCCGTCGATCCGATCGTCTTTCGGCGTGGCGGCGAGCACCTTCTCTTGAAGGTCGCGATCGGCCACTCGGAGCGAAGACAGAATCCGATTCTGTTCGTCGATGACCTTGGCGCGGTCGCGGAGTTCCGCGTAGACCAGATCGAGCCTGTCCTCCGCAGCTTCCTTGGCCGTGAAGTCCTTCAGGCGGTTTGCCGAGAGAAGCTGGCCGCCGCCGGCGATCTTCCCGATCAGCGATTCGAGACGATTGGCCTTGTCTTCGGCATCCTTCTTGGCCTTGAGCAGTTCGGTCTGCTTCGACTCGTGCTCGGTCCAGCGGGCCTGGAAGTCCTGCTCCTGCTTCTGCCGCTTCGCTTCGGTGTCGGACTTGCCCTGTTCCGCGTCCTTTTGACTCTTCTGAGCAGCCGCGACCTGCTGCTCGGTTTCCTTCTTTGTGTTTTCCTGGTCGGTCTTGGCGGACTGGACCGCCTTGTCCTTGTCGCGAAACTGGCCTCGCAGCCAGGACACGAGCCTGCCGTACGATTTCGGCTCCTCGTTGAAGCCGGCGAAGTCGTTCGCAAACAGCGTGTTGAGGTCGGTCTCGATCGTCTCGAGCGTGGAGCCCTCGGCGGCACCGATGATCGTGCGAAGCCCCTCGTTCTCGCGCTGCGCGGAGTTCAACAACTCCTGCTTCTCAGACGAGGCCTTCTCGGCCACCTGGGCCTTGGCCCGCTCGTCCATCCGCTGCTTGAAGAACAGATACGTGGTGATTGTCAGGATGAAGGTGAGCAGGACGAATACGATGAGCGCGATGCTCAGCCGGTAGACGGTCGGATTCGTGGTCGCCATCGTTCGCGTCCCTCACGCGGCACCCAGCCACTCAACCGGGAGGCGGCCCGCGCAGCCGGATCCCCCGCGCCCGGAGTGCCGGGCATCGGCAGCGTCATCGACTCGGCAGCGGCCGCCGATTCACACCAATGACGATTGTACCGGTTGTGAGGGCCGTGGGGCTGAAGACGGCCGCCAGAGATCATGCCAGGCCACCGGCGCCCCGCCCGCCGCTGCAGACTGTGCCATCACCGCCAGCATGGTGCTTCGGCAGGCGGTCGCGAGGTCATCGCGATGGGGGCCGCCCTTCAGCGACTCGATGAACGACGCCATGCAGGTGGCGTGGCCACCCGCGTCGCCCGCTGCTGCGGCGAAGGCTTGGCCCGGGATCGTGCACCGCCGGAGATCGGCGTTGCCGCGGCGACCGTAGAGGGTTTCTTCCACGCGATCCTCTATGCCTTCGCGGCGGATGACGTCGATCTCGAGGGTGGCGCCGCCGGCAAATGCGATCCGCGCTGCCACCGCCATGCGGCGGTCGAGTGGCTGCGGTAGGGCGATGGTCGTGGGGATGGCGGTGGCCATCAGCGGCGTCGGCTCCCCGAGAGCCCATGAGCAGCGGTCGACGGCATGCACGAGGTGGTCCAGGAAGACACCCCCTGAGAGCCGCTCATCGCCGATCCAGTTGCGAACAGCCGCATCCTCGGCGGACCAGCCCGCCTGATGCGGACGGACCCACGGCAGGCCGATGTGCTGGATCGCGACCGCCCGCAGCGGCTGGCCGATGCCACCGGCCGCGATGGCGGCCACAGCCGATCGGGTCGGCGAGTGGTGCCGTGATTGCAGGCCCGAGGCAAGCGAGAGCCCACGACGTCGTCCGTCCTCGACGCCTGCTGCGGCGCACCGCACGCCCGCTGCATCGATCCCCACGGGCGCCTCGGCGTAGACATGCCGCCCGGCCCACACGGCCGCGGTGATTTCGGCAGGGCGATAGCAGGGAGGCGTGGCAAGGATCACCGCGTCGACATCGGACTCAATGACGAACTCCGCCGCTCGTTCACCGTGAAACAGCCCGCTGGCGAATCGGCCGCCTCCGGCGGCGGCGAGCGTTGCTGCCGCGGCGTCGAGCGGATCGGCAAAGCGGTCTCCCAGCGCCGCGATCACGACGCTGGCATCGGCGGCGACCGCCTGCAGCGCGGCCCCGACGCCACGGCCACCGCAGCCCACGACACCGATCCGGATCCGGTCGCTTCCGGCAGCGAAGGCGCCTCCGGGGATCGCGGTGGCGGCCGCCAACGCGACTGAACCTTCCAGGAACGACCGGCGGCTGACGTTGGTGGCGGAGGGCGAACGGCTCGTGGTGGTCATGGCTTCTGGCCTCCGGGGCTGGGGAAGGAACTCCTGACGCCGACAATGTACCACCGGGGCATCACCGTGCGGGACGGGACGCCAGCCTCGCCATCGCCTTCACGACGTCGACTTCGATCTCCGCGGGCGACGAACCGAAGGCCGTCTCGAAGTCGCGGAGCCGCTCCTCGGGCGAGTCGTCGGTGAGCGGCTGCTTGGCGGCCTGCAGCCTGACGTAGTCGACGAACGCCCGCTTTCGCGTGTCGACAAGATACCGCGTGAGGGCCCAGGCGGCGGCATAGGCGTCGAGTGGAGCCTCGGTCGAGCGGAAGCGATCGTCGGAGGCCACGATCGCGGCGATGTCGCCGGGGCGGTGCGCGGTCAGGAACTGATCGAGCCGTGGCCGGTTGATCGCGCCGATCCCCCGCCAGCCCCGATCGCTGTCGAGTTCGGGCGTCTCGAAGTAGGTGGCGATCCCCTCGCTCAGCCAGAGCGGCACCGGCGCGAGCCGGCGATGCATGCCGCAGTTGAAGGCCATCTGGTGCGTGGCCTCGTGGACGAGTGTCGAGACGAGGCCGGCGGCAGCAGGGCTCGTCATGATCTGGGCAGCCGCTCCTCCCCGCTGGCTGCCGCCGGGTCGCATGACTCCAGCGGTACCGGTGAGGTCGAAGGTTGTGACGCGGTTGGAGAGGAGGTTGTAGTAGCCGACGACGCGGTCGGCCGCGGCACCGAGATCGCGGGCCGCGTGCGCTTCGTAGGCCCCCCGGTCGGCGAAGATCACGACCACCAGTGGTCGCGGAGGATCGACGACCTCGAGGCCCGCCTTCGTCCAGAAGTTGCCGAAGGCGTCGTGGAGCCGTTCGAACAGCGCCGCGCACCACTTTGCGTAGTCGCGCGACGTGTCAAAGCAGACCACATAGTGCTTCGTGACGTGAACGCTGAATCCCGGCGGCAACTCGGCGAGAATCCGCTGGCCAAGTTCGCGGGGTGTGTCGGTGCCGGGCTCTTCGTCAAGCCGCTCCCGCGACACGATCGCCGCGGGCTGCACGACCTCGTACCGCTCGTCGGGCAGTTCGAGGAGCAGGCCACCGTCGACCGCCTCCACGAGCACCTCACCCTCGAGCGTGCGGAGGCCGGCCGTGCCCCGGACCGTGAGCCGCTCCAGTGTGGCGGGAGAGTCGGGCGGAGCCTCCGCGGCGAACACGAGCCACCCCGCCAGCGCGACTGCGACTGCGGGGAAGACGGGCAGGTGAGGTATGCGGGGCGACATCCGAAACCTGCTGGTTGAAGCCGGCGACGACCGTGCTGCCCGAAAGGGAGCACGTCGGCGGCCAAAAGGGAAGGGCATTCCCTCGGGCTGGCCTTCACCGGCCGTGGCCCCCTCGCTACGCTCCCTCGCCCCCGGAGACCGGTCGACATGCGTGGGATGAAGATGTGTGGTTGGAACGCCGCGGCCTGGCTGGCCGTGGTCGCAGCCTGCCTGCCGCTCTCGGGCTGCAAGACGTGGAAGAAACTCACCGCCAGCGAACAGACGCTGGCGGAGGAGCGGAAGTATGGACCCACGGCCGACCAGCGGATCGAGGAACTCGCGGCCGACGCCAAAAAAGCCAAGGCGGGCAGCCATGCCGATCAGGTCGAGTTCACACGGAAGCTCGCCGAAGAGATTCTCCAGGAGCACGATGCCCGTGTGCGATGCGTGATTCTCGACACGGTCGCGGAGTTCGAAACGCCGGCGGCGAAAGCGATCTGCAGCGGGGCCCTCGAGGACCCCGACGAGCGGGTTCGGATGGCGGCCTGCACCGCCTGGCGGAAGCGGGGCGGATCCGAGGCGGTTGAGCAACTCGCCACGCGGTATCGCACGGACCGCGAAATCGACGTCCGCCTTCGCGCTCTGCGGGAGTTGGGAGAACTGGGCGACAAGGAGGCGGTGCCGGTGCTGGCCAAAGCGCTCGAAGATTCCGACCCGGCGGTTCAGTACCGTGCCGTCGGAGCCCTGAAGAAGGTGAGCGGCCGCGATCTGGGGGACGACGTCAACAAGTGGCGGGAGTGGGCGGCCGATCCGGATGGTTCCACCGCCGAGTGGTCGATCGCCGAGGAGTTTCGCAAGGTTTTTTGATCGCACGGCTGCCTGGCCGATGCGCGGGATTGCCGATGCCCCAGCGCCGGACTTTGGCTTCGGGGCACGGGCACCCCCTCGTGGATCACCCTTTCCGGCGGCCTTCATGTGAAGCCGGGGCGGTTGGCGCGAGGTGGCAATCTGGCCCGACCCTCGGGGCCGCGCGAGCGGTCGCCATGATTCTCGTGGCAGGCCGGACGATACCCCGAACACACGATCGCGCTCCAGCCCCGACCGCAGCCCGAAATGCCCAATCACGACGCCACGACGCCGGCGCTATGTACGCCCGTGCCTTCCGCGCGGACGACGCGTGGTGGGTGGGCCAGCCTGCTGCCGGTGGTGCTCGCGGCCTGCTGCGTCGTGACTGCCGGCGATCGACCGGGGGCTGCCGCCCCTCCGTCGCGAAGCCGCGCGGGCCGCTTCTTGGATGGCATCATCAAGAAGGTCGAGCCCACGCCGGCATTCATTCCGCTGCCGCAGCCGCCGAGTCAGGAGGAGGTCGATCGCGCCGCCGTCCAGAACCGGAAACGTTCAGCCCCGGCGAGCCGGCCGGCCCCGGCGGTCGCCTCGCCTGAAGCCCAAGCCGATGAGCCGCGACCGCCATCGTGGAACGATGCGGTTGCCATCGGTTCGCAGCTGAAGGATGCGGCCAGCAAGGTGGTGGACGACGCGACGAATCCCGACTACAAGCCCAAACCAAAGGCCGTGCAGCCGCCGACGGCCGTCGTCGCCCCTTCACCGAAGTCGAGGCGGCAGACTCCGCCGATCGTGGTCACCCGCCTTCAGGCCACCGGTGCCCCGCCCCCGAAGACGCAACGCTTCGAACGGCTCCGCGCCCGGATCGCCCAGACGCTCGCCACCTACCAGCGGCGTCCGCTCAACACGGCCCAAAATACGCCCTGGGAAGTGATGCACGGGTTCATCGCCTTCGGCATCCCCACGCAGGTTCGCGTCGGCGGTCCTTCCGGTGACCTCGCCAGTGCGATCGGCTGGTCGAACATGGGCGGTCGGTGTCGCGGGCAGGTGATGCTGGCGGCGGTCGACGACCGTGTCGTCGCGCTCAAGGGCGTGGGCGTGCAGGGCCACTCCGCCCAGTATCTCGCGATCCTCGCCCAGTGCCGGGTGGCCGCGAACTCGCCGCTGACGGTGCAGGGCAAGCAGTTCACGGTGGCCGACCTCATCGAGGAAGAGAAGCGGTCGTGCAAGTCGAAGACGGAACTGACCTTTGCGCTTATCGCGCTGGCGCACTACCTGCCGACCGATGCCGAGTGGACCAGCCGTGACGGCGAGAAGTGGTCGCTCCCCCGACTCGTCGAGGAGGAGATCGTCCAGCCGATCCGCGGGGCGCCCTGCGGCGGAACGCATCGCCTCTACGGTCTGGCCTACGGCTGCCAGCGGCGGCTTCGAGCCACCGGTCAGCTCGACGGCCCCTACCTGCGGGCCGACAAGTACGTTCGCGACTACCAAAACTTCGCGCTCACGAAGCTCCAAAACCGCGACGGTTCGTTCAGCACGGAGTGGTTCAAATACATGGCCGACCGCGACGATGACATCGATCGCAAGATCCAGACCACGGGGCACATTCTCGAGTGGCTGGTGTCGTCCCTCGACCAGAACAGGCTCTACGAATCGCGGGTCGTGGCGGCGGCTGAGTTTCTCTGCGGCGCGCTGATGAGCGAGCCGTCGCGGGAGTGGAAGATCGGACCCCTCGGCCACGCCCTCCATGCCCTCAACATCTATCAGGAGCGTGCTTGGGGGACAGTGCTGCCGGGCGGCATCGCGGCCTACAGCGGATCGATGAAGGCGCCCCAGCAGCCGGAGATGATCGCCGACAAGCCGGAGTCGTCGAGCGGCAAGGTGGACGGTTCGACGACCCGTCGCTAAGGCACCGTCCTTGAACACCCCCCGGCCCCCGCGTACGCTTCCGCGGTGGGGTGTCGCGTTCGAGCCGTCCTCTTCGGACGGTCCTCTCGCCCCGCGGCCCCACGGCATGCAGGGAGCCGGTTTGTGTCCGTCGCTGAAGTCACTCCACAACTCGAACGGTTGCTTGAAACAGCCGTCCGGCTGTTCGAGTCGACGACGGCCGAGGCGATCCTGATCCTGGTCGAAGAGCGACTCAACTGGTCGCGGATTCGCGAACTCGCCCACTCCGGCCCCGTGCTCGTCGCGGCCGATGATGCGGCCCACCTCGAGGGGGCGGCGGACCACGGCATGAAGCAGGTGACGCTCGACGTCGCCGGCCTGCCGGTGCATGAGCGTCTTGCTCAGGCACTGCTTGAGTGCGTGGCAGCGGAGATGGTGGCGCCCGAGGCGCAGGTGGTGGCCGTCTACAGCGGCTTCGAGGCCGGCACGATCGACTCCGTGAGCCTCCTCCGCCTCGCCGAGCATCTCGGCCAGCTCACGGTCCGCGACCTGCGAAACCTGGAGACCAAGGTCCCGCTGGAGACGCTCAAGCTTGTCGTCGACCTCGCCGTCGAAATCGGCCGTGAGGGCCGCGAGGGCAAGCCGGTCGGAACGCTCTTCGTGGTGGGCGACACGCGGAAGGTGGTGCAGTCGAGCCACTCCGCCGGCTTCGATCCCGTTCGCGGCTACAGCCGCTCCGAGCGGCGGCTCACCGACCCCCGGGTCCGCGAGGGCCTCAAGGAGATCGCGCAGCTCGACGGTGCCTTCGTGATCGGCCCCGACGGCACGGTCGAGGCGGCGGCCCGCTACATCGACGCCTCGGCGGAGAACGTCTCCGTGTCGAAGGGGCTCGGGGCGCGGCACTGGGCGGCGGCCGCGATCACCCGCCGCACCAAGAGTGTGGCGGTGGCGGTGAGCGAGACGAGCGGCACCGTCCGCATCTTCCAGAATGGCGAGGTGGTGCTCCGCATCGAGCCCTTCCGCCGCGCCATGAAGTGGAAAGACTTCGAATACGAGCCGCCGAGCGGCGACTGACCCGCCCCCGTAGCACAGGTTGTCAACCTGTGTCTGTCAGCCGCATCTCACCGCTTCGGGGCCACCCACGCCCCGTCGCCGGACGCTCGCTGCGGGCTCCGGCCCTCCGCTCGCTCGATGCCGACTGCGCTTCGCCAGGCGTTTCTCGCGCCTTCGCCGCCGTCCCGGCGTCGGCTCCGGCTTACGGTCGTCGTGCAGAGCACGACTCCCAGGCTTTCGGCTGCGCTGGTCGACAACGCCGGCTCCCGGGGCATGGGTAGCCCCTCGCTCGCTCGTCGTCGGCGACTTCCCTGCCCTCAACCCCACCAATCACGCAGCTGGTCGGAGGCCACGCGCAGGAGACGGTGACACTTGTGGACGCTGGGCTCGGATATTCCGCTTGGGCAGAGAACTCACAAGTGCCGCCGGCTCCGAGCATGGTCCTCCGGCCGGCGGCGCGCCCATCGTGAGGCCCTTCCCGCCGTCGCTCCATCCCCGGCTATGCTGACCGCGACATGACCACCGATACACCCGCCGCCGACGCGCCGCCCGACCTCTCCGGCAAGACCGTGCTCGCCCTCGACACGCTGTCGCGTGTCTACCAGCTCTTTCACGCGCTCCCCGAGATGACCGCGCCCGATGGCACGCCCGTGTCGGTCATCTTCGGGCTCACGAGGGACCTCCTCGACATCATCGAGAAGAAGAAGCCCGACTATCTGCTGTGCGCGATGGACCCGCCCGGGCCGACGTTTCGCCATGAGATGTTCGAGCAGTACAAGGCCAACCGAGCTGAGATGCCGGCCGATCTCGTGCCGCAGATCCCGCTGGTGCGGCGGCTGCTCGAAGCGTTCGGCATTCCCTGCCTCGAGCTGCCGGGCTTCGAGGCCGACGATGTGCTGGCCACCATCGCCACGCGGACGGTTGCGGCGGGGGGCGACTGCACGATCGCCACGTCTGACAAGGATGCGCGGCAGCTGCTCGGGCCGCACGTCACGCTGCTCAACCTGCGCACCAACCAGCCGCTCGGCAGCGACGAACTGCTGGCCGAGTGGTCGATCCGGCCCGATCAGGTGGTCGATTTTCTGTCACTCGTGGGCGACGCCGTCGACAACGTGCCCGGCGTGCCCGGCATCGGGCCCAAGATCGCCTCGGAGCTTCTCCAGACGCACGGCACGCTCGACGCGCTCTTGGCGAACATCGATTCGGTGTCGGGGGCGAAGCGCAAGGAAAACCTCCGCGCTCACGGCGACACGGCACGGGCTGGCCGGGAGCTGATTCGGCTCGAGACCAACGTGCCCGTCGAGGTGCCCTGGCAAGCGGCGGCACTGCACCAGCCCGATGCCGAAGCACTCGGCAGCCTGCTTCGCGAGTTCGGCTTCCGGAGCCTGCTCGGGCGGGTGGTGAAGGGTGGCGGGCCGCCGGCACCGGAGAAGCGCCCGGCCGCCGCGGCCCCGGCGGCGCGGAAGCCCGGGCCGCCGACGCTGTTCGACATGGAGGGCGACGACGCCGCACCCACGGCGACTCCGACCCTTGTGAAGCAGGTGGTCGAGCAGCCGATGGATGTCGCTGGCATCGCGGCGGCCGTCGTGGAGCTGCGAATGGCCGGACCGCTCGCAATCTGCGTGGTGTCACCAGCCGACGGAGCGATCCTCTCCCGGCCTGTCGGGGCGGTGGTCGCGTCTGACGCCAAGGCCGTCTGGTTCGCCGCCGAGTCGCTGGCGTCGCATGCCGAGGTGCGTGGTCTGCTCGCCGACCCGGCCGTCACGAAGCGCGGTCACGACCTCAAGCGGCAGGACGTCGCCCTGCGGACGCTCGGCATCCGACTCGATGGGGCCGCGTTCGACACACTGCTGGCCGCCTATCTCCTCGAAGCGGGCGAGCGGAATCTCGGACTCACGGAGACGGCGGTCCGCCACGGCGTGGTGGGCGTCGATCCCGCGGCCGCCGCTGCCGTCGATCGCCCGGCCGACATCCCGAATGCCGCTGCGCACTGCCGGCTCGTCCACGGCCTGGCTGCGGCCCTCCCCGCAGCCCTCGCGTCGGATCGCCTCGATCATCTGTTCGCGACGGTCGAGATGCCGCTGGCGGTGGTGCTCGCCGGCATGGAGTATCGAGGTGTGCTGGTCGACACGGCGAAGCTCGCGGCGCTCTCCGCCGACTACGCGGTCCGGCTCGCGACGCTGGAACGCGAGATCCACGAGTTGGCCGGCCGCGACTTCGCGATCGCCTCGCCGATCCAGCTGCGGGCGGTGCTCTTCGACGAGCTGGGCCTGCCCGTGGTGAAGCGGGGCAAGACGGGGCCGAGCACCGACGCCGAGGTGTTGGAGCAGCTGGCGCCGCTCCATCCGCTGCCCGCGAAGCTTCTGGAGCATCGCAAGTACACCAAGCTCAAGAGCACCTACGTCGACGCACTGCCGGCGCTTGTCAATCCGGCGACCGGTCGCGTGCACACGACGTTCAACCAGACCGTGACGGCGACAGGGAGGCTCAGTTCCAGCGACCCGAACCTGCAGAACATCCCGACCCGGACAGCCGAAGGGCAGGAGATCAGGGCGGCCTTCCTCCCGGGTGAGCCGGGCTGGCGGCTCGTGGCGGCCGACTACTCGCAGATCGAACTGCGGATCCTCGCCCATCTCTCCGGCGACGAGGCGATGCGGGCCGCCTTCGCTGCCGGAGAAGATATCCACGGGCGGACCGCGGCGGCGGTCTGCGGCGTGCCGTCCGCTGATGTCACGTCAGCGATGCGGCGAATCGCCAAGGCGGTGAACTTCGGCATTCTCTACGGCCAGTCGGCCTTCGGCCTCGCCAAGGCGCTTGGGATTCCGCAGGCCGACGCCGCGGAGTTCATCGCCGGCTACTTCCGGGTGTTCGCCGGCGCCGCAGCCTTCATGGACGACGTGCTCGACCGCTGCCGCCGCGAGGGTCATGTGACGACAATGCTGGGGCGTCGGCGGGCCATCGCGGGCGTGCGGGAGCGGGCGAAGCGGCGCAACGTCACCGGCGCGATGACGCTCACCCTGCCCGAACGGGAGGCGGTCAACACGGTGGTGCAGGGATCGGCGGCCGACATGATCAAGATCGCGATGCTGCGGGTCGATGCTCGACTGCGGACCGAGGGCCGTCGTGCGGCCCTCGTGCTCCAGATCCACGACGAACTGCTCCTCGAGTCGCCACCCGAAGAACTGTCCGACATCGAGCGGCTCGTCGCTGAGGAGATGCAGAGGGCGATGACACTCGAGGTGCCGGTGGAGGTGTCAGTGCAGTCAGGGGCCACCTGGGCGGAGTGTGAATGAGATGATGATCATCGGTCTGATCGGCCGGATCGGCGCGGGGAAGTCGGCCGTGGCGCGGCGGTTCGCGCAGCACGGCGCGACTGTCGTCGATGCCGACCGCCACGCCCACGAGGTGCTGGAGGACCCGCAGGTGATTGCCGAGGTTGCCGTCCGGTTTGGGCCCGGTGTCCTCAACTCCCTCGGGCGGATCGATCGGGCCGCTCTGGCGGGGATCGTGTTTGGCACCACGCCCGATCACGACACCGCTCGTACGGGGCTCGAGGCGATCGTGCATCCGCGGGTGCGGCGTTGGGTGGAGGCGGTGCTTGCCAACGAGGCTGCGCGAAACCTTCCAGGCGGTCGCGAGCCGACGGTCGTTCTCGACGTGCCGCTGCTCATCCAGGCGGGCTGGGAGAACCTCTGCACCCACCTGGTGGTCGTGGATTGTGAGGATGCGGTGAGGCACACGCGGCTGGCGGCGAGGGGGTGGTCAGCCGAGCAGATCGCTGCCCGGGATCGCGCCTGGGAGCGGGCTTTTCACCCCCCGCCGGCAGGCCCGACCACGTGGAGCGTGGATGCCTCGGGGGATCCGGCTTATACTAACGGCCAAGTCGATCGGATCTGGCTGGCGATGTGCGGGCGTTGAGTCCGAAGTCCTCTGCCGGTGCCGGTCGGCTCCCGCCTTGGGGTTCCTCGTTCGTCGGTTCGGTCGCCGCTGGTCAGCGCTCCTGCGCGGGCGGTTCGGCAGGGCCACGTTCATTCTCGTCGCATCTCCCGTCCCTTCTCCCTCCCGTTAACAGGCCGACACCCCCGCTCGTCTTTCGCGCGGCCACGGCTTCCAGTGCACCATGTCCAATACCCCTGAATCGCAGCTCGACGACGCCGGGCGGGAGCCGCTCTCGATCGCCGAGGAGATTGCCGCCGAGGTGAAGGAAGGGCTCGATGTCACCAGCCACTACGAGGCCCTCAAGAAGGGCGATTCGTTCATCGCGGAACTGCAGAAGCTGTCGATGCAGGAGTTGGTGGAACTCGCCCGCAAGGAGAATATCGGCGACGTCTCCGGGGCCAAGCGGCAGGATCTTGTCTTCCGGATCCTCAAGGAGCGGATCAAGCTCAATGGGCTGATGTTCGGTGAGGGTACGCTCGAGATCCTTCCCGACGGGTTTGGCTTCTTGAGGAGCGCCGACGCCCACTACCTCTCATGCCCTGACGACATCTACGTGTCTCCCAGCCAGATCCGCCGCTTCGGCCTGCGGAACGGCATGAGCGTGGCGGGCCAGATCAGGCCGCCCAAGGAGAGCGAACGCTACTTCGCCCTGCTGCGGGTCGAGGCGATCAACGGCGAGGATCCCGCCAAGCTCACCACGCGGGTGTTCTTCGACGAGCTCACGCCGCTCCATCCCGACGAGCGGATCGTGATGGAGACGGTTGGCGATGAGGTCTCGACCCGCGTGGTCGACCTGGTCGTGCCGATCGGCTTCGGCCAACGCGGCCTGATCGTCAGCCCGCCACGAGCCGGCAAGACGATTCTCCTGCAGAAGATGGCCAAGGCGGTGCTCGTCAACTACCCCGAGGCCTACGTCTTCATGCTGCTCATCGACGAGCGGCCGGAGGAGGTCACCGACATGGAACGGCAGGTGAAGGGGCCGTCGTGCGAGGTGATCAGTTCCACGTTCGACGAGAACTCCAGCCGTCACATCCAGGTCGCCGACATGGTGATCGAGAAGGCCAAGCGGCTCGTCGAGTACGGCCGCGACGTGGTGATCTTTCTCGACTCCATCACCCGGCTCGCCCGGGCCTGGAACTCCGAGGTGCCAAACTCCGGCAAGATCCTCTCCGGCGGCGTCGATTCGGGTGCCCTCCAGCGGCCAAAGCGGTTCTTTGGCAGCGCCCGCAAGGTGGAGCAGGGGGGCTCGCTGACGATCATCGCCACGGCGCTGGTTGACACCGGCAGCCGGATGGACGACGTGATCTTCGAGGAGTTCAAGGGGACCGGCAACCTCGAGATCGTGCTCGACCGGCGCTTGGTCGACAAGCGGATCTATCCTGCCATCGACATCAACCGCTCCGGCACGCGCCGCGAAGAGATGCTGATGGAGCCCGACGAGTACCGCCGGATCTGCGTGCTCCGACGTGTGCTCGGCGAGATGAATCCCACCGACGCCATGGAACTCCTCGTCAACCGCCTCGCGAAGACGAAGTCGAACAGCGAGTTCCTCATGAGCCTCAAGTCGTGAGCGGGCGGAGAGTACTGGCATGAGTGGCACCTCCACACCCCTCGTCTTCGACGGCACGTCCGCTGCGCTGCTTCCCGGGGCGCGGGTCGCCATCGCCGTGGCCCGCTGGAACGAGTCGGTCACGCGGCGGCTGCTGGCGGGCGCCCTGCACCGCTGTGCGGCGGTCGGGATCGGCGCCGGCGCCGTCGACGTCGCGTGGGTGCCTGGCTCGTTTGAACTCCCGCTCGCCGCCGACAGGCTTGCGGCCACGGGCCGCTACGCGGCGGTCCTCTGCCTGGGGGCGATCATCAAGGGCGACACATCGCACGACCATCACATCGCCACGGCGGCCGCGGCCGGGATCGAGGCGGCCGGCCGCCACCACGGGCTGCCCGTGATCTTTGGCGTGCTCACCTGCGACACGCTCGCCCAGGCGATGGTGCGGGCCGGCGGAGATGCGGCCGATGATTACGCCGGCAACAAGGGGGCCGAGTGCGCCGCGGCGGCGATCGAGATGGCGGGGCTCCTCGAGGCGATCCGGCGCGGAGGGGCCGCATGAGCCGCCGCAGCCGTGCCCGCGAGGTGGCCCTGCAGTCGCTCTACCAGGGCGAACTCAACACCATTGATCCCCGGGATCGCGCCCGCTTCCACAAGGGGCGACTGAAGTCCGCGGAGCTTGTCGTCTTCGCCGACACGCTCGTCGACGGGGTTCGCGACCACCAGGTGGAGATCGACGCCCTTCTCGACGCCCGAAGCACGAACTGGCGGCTGTCGCGGATGGCGGCCACCGACCGGGCCGTGCTGCGAATCGCCGCCTTCGAACTGCTGCACACGGATACGCCCGGGCCGGTGGTTGTCGACGAGGCGATCAAACTGGCACGTCGCTACGGGAGCCAGGATTCGCCCACTTTCGTGGCGGGCATTCTCGGCGCGATTCTCGACGACCGCGGCGGGCGGTCGCGACCCGCCGCCGGCTGACGCATCGTCGGAGACCAACGACCCATGGCCCTGTTTCGTTTCGGACGCAAGGAAGAGCCTCAGTCGGACGCCGTCCCAGCGGAGTCGGCCCCTGCCGCGCCGAACAGGCCCGGGTTCCTCGATCGGCTCAGGTCGGGCCTTGCGAAGACGGCGAAGGTGCTCTCCACCGACGTCCGCGACATCTTCAAGCGCGAGGGCCGGCTGGTCGACGAGGAGTTTCTCGAAGAGCTTCGCGCGGCCCTCGTGAAAACCGACATGGGACCGGCCGCGGCCGAGGCGATCGTGGCCGACGTCCGCGAGCGGCTGCGGGCTCGCGTGGTCGATCCCGAGGTGGTGCTCGACTCGATCCGCACGCAGCTCCTGGCGCGGCTCAAGCCGGCCGAGGCAGGCATCGCGACCGCGGTCGGCGGCCCCACGGTGATCCTCGTGACGGGCGTGAACGGCTCGGGCAAAACCACGTCGATCGCCAAACTCGCGCAGCTGTTCCTCCGCGATGGCAAGCGGGTGGTGCTCGGCGCGGGGGATACCTTCCGGGCGGCGGCGGTGGAGCAGCTCGCCATGTGGGCGGGCCGGCTCGGCGCCGAGATCGTCCGCGGTGAACCGGGCTGCGATCCGGCGAGCGTGGCGCACCGGGCCGTGGCCAACGCGGTGGAAGGGGGCTTCGACGTCTGCATCATCGACACCGCCGGCCGGCTGCAGACGCAGGCCAATCTGATGCAGGAGCTCGGCAAGATCCGCCGCGTGATCGCCAAACAGATCCCCGAAGCGCCGCACGAGACGCTGCTCGTGATCGACGCCACCGCCGGGCAAAACGCCCTCTCGCAGGCCAAGGGCTTCAAGGAGGCGGCCGGTTGCACGGGCATCGTGCTCTCCAAGCTCGACGGCTCGGCTCGCGGCGGCGTGATCGTGCCTGTGGCGGAGCAGTTTGGCCTGCCGGTGAAGTTCGTCGGCGTTGGGGAATCGGCCGACGATCTCGAGCCGTTTCGGCCCGAGGAGTTCCTGGCGGCCCTGCTCGAGGGCTCATTCGCCCCAGCGGGCTGACCGGCG
>Ga0114973_10001803_pt1 | contig 15717 bp, 16 predicted proteins | sample M_140807_MF_Meta_FD_87025 | JGI IMG/M metagenome (GOLD analysis project Ga0114973, IMG submission 87025) | Freshwater microbial communities from Lake Montjoie, Canada to study carbon cycling - M_140807_MF_MetaG | ecosystem: Environmental > Aquatic > Freshwater > Lake | place: Lake Montjoie... | reverse complement strand
GAGGGCCTGTTTGGTGCTGAAGATGTGGTCGTAGCGAGGAAGGTTGGCCAGGAAGCAGCGGCGCCGGTGGATCGGGTTCCAGGGGTCGTCGGTGAGGTAGTTCACGATCCGCCCGCCCTGGCGCCGGACCGCCTCGAAGACGGAAGGAGACAACGGCAGAATTCCAGTGACCAGAACGAGGTGGGGTTGGAGAGCTTCGATCCTTGTGAGCAGATGGCGCTGGAAGCCCCACCATTCCCAGCTGCGGCGGTCAGCCAGTCGATAAAAAATTTTCCCCCGCAGGCGGGCCATGCTCGGCGAGAAGCTGGGAACGGCGGAGGTGTAGGCGACAGCCACTTCCCCTTGTGCCAGCTCGGCGGCGCCGGCACCGGCCAGGAATTTGCTTCCCAGGGCCTCCGGAGTCGCGGTGTCGGCCAGCATCAGCAGGCGGGTGCTCATCGGTTCACCAGTCACCACGGCTGGATGGAGTCAGTGGGATTTTGATCCTGCCTTGCGCTGGCTTTCGCCTGTCTCTCCTCGGGCTTGCCGCTGCGGGGGGTTGGGCGGATCGGCTCGGCTGCTGCCGGCATGGAGGCCATCGTTGAGGAGGATTGCAGCGTCCTATTTTGGTTTTGCGGCTAGCGGGGTAGCCTCGGCCGATCTCCATTGCCACCGATGACCATCGCTCCGATTCGCTCCATCTGCTGTATCGGAGCCGGCTATGTGGGCGGGCCCACCATGGCGGTGATTGCCGATCACTGTCCAGACATTCAGGTCACGGTGGTTGACCTCAACGCCGAGCGGATCGCCGCCTGGAACGATGCCGACCTCTCCAAGCTGCCGGTGTATGAGCCAGGTCTGGATGCGGTGGTGGGCCGGGCCCGGGGGCGCAACCTGCACTTCACCACCGAGGTCGACGCCGCCATCGCCGCCGCCGATATGGTGTTTCTTTCGGTGAACACCCCCACCAAGACGCGTGGGGTGGGGGCAGGCCAGGCCAGCGACCTGCGTTGGATCGAGGCCTCGGCCCGTCAGGTGGCCGCGGCCTCCCAGGGCCACACGATCGTGGTGGAGAAGAGCACCCTGCCGGTGCGGACCGCCGAAGCCGTGAAGGCGATTCTGGGCGGTGCCCAGGGCAGCGGCGGCGGCAAGACGTTCTCCGTGCTCTCCAACCCCGAATTCCTCGCCGAAGGCACGGCGATCGAGGATCTGGAGGATCCGGATCGGGTGTTGATCGGCGGCGAGGACCCCGCCGCCATCGATGCCCTCGCCAGCGTGTATGGCCACTGGGTGTCCCAGGAGCGGATCCTGCGCACCAACCTCTGGAGCAGCGAGCTCTCCAAGCTCACCGCCAACGCCTTCCTCGCCCAGCGGATCTCCTCGATCAACAGCATTGCGGCCCTGTGTGAAGCCACCGGCGCCGATGTGCGCGAAGTGGGCCGGGCGATCGGCACCGATAGCCGCATCGGCCCGAAGTTTCTGCAGGCCGGGCCGGGCTTCGGCGGCAGTTGCTTCCAGAAAGACATCCTCAACCTGGTGTATCTCTGCCGCCACTACGGCCTCGAGGAGGCGGCGTCCTACTGGGAGAGCGTGGTGGGGCTCAACACCTGGCAGCAGCAGCGGATCGCCCGGCTGGTGGTGAACAGCCTGTTTGGCACCGTGAGCGGCAAGCGGTTGGCGGTGCTGGGCTTTGCCTTCAAGGCCGACACCAACGACACCCGCGAGGCGCCGGCAATCCGGATCTGCCGCGACCTGATCGAGGAGGGGGCCCAGCTGGCGATCGTGGATCCGAAGGTCGATTCCGCCCAGATCGCCCGGGACCTGGACCGTTCGCCGGTGGGGGCTGACGTGGCCGCCGGATCCCGGCCGATCGGTGCCGATGGCAGCTGGCTGGCGGCGAGCACACCCCTGGAGGCGGCTCGGGGCGCCGACGCGGTGCTGATCCTTACCGAATGGCGCGACTACCGCACCCTCGATTGGGCCTCGATTGCCGGGGTCATGCGCCGGCCGGCCTGGCTGTTCGATGCCCGTGCCGTTGCCGATGCGGCCGCTGCCCGCGCCGCTGGCCTCAACGTCTGGACCGTGGGGGAAGGCTGAGATGGCACGCCGCAACCTGATCACCGGCGGGGCCGGTTTCCTCGGCTCCCACCTGGTCGACCGGTTGATGAGTGCCGGTGAAGAGGTGATCTGCCTCGACAACTACTACACCGGCCGCAAGGACAACATCCGCCACTGGATTGGCCATCCCGATTTCGAATTGGTGCGCCACGACGTGACCGATCCGATTCGCCTTGAGGTGGATCGCATCTGGCACCTGGCTTGCCCCGCATCACCGGTGCACTATCAGTTCAACCCGATCAAGACGGCCAAGACCAGTTTTCTGGGCACTTACAACATGCTGGGCCTGGCCCGGCGGGTAGGGGCGCGGTTGCTGTTGGCCAGCACAAGCGAAGTGTATGGCGATCCGGAGGTGCATCCCCAGCCCGAAAGCTACCGGGGGTGTGTGAACACGATCGGCATCCGCTCCTGCTACGACGAGGGCAAGCGCATCGCCGAAACCCTTTGCTTCGACTACCAGCGCATGCACGGCACCGAGATCCGGGTGATGCGCATCTTCAACACCTATGGCCCGCGCATGCTTCCCGATGACGGCCGGGTGGTGAGCAACTTCATCGTGCAGGCCCTCAAGGGTGAGCCGCTCACCCTCTATGGTGATGGCAGTCAGACCCGTTCCTTCTGCTATGCCGACGATCTGATCGAAGGCATGATCCGCCTGATGAATGGCGAGCACACCGGCCCGATCAACATCGGTAATCCGGGTGAATTCACGATCCGCCAGCTGGCCGAACTGGTGCGGGATCGCATCAATCCCTCCCTGGAGTTGGTGACCCGGCCATTGCCTCAGGACGATCCACTGCAACGCCAGCCGGTGATCGACCTTGCCCGCCGCGAGCTGGGCTGGGAGCCCAAGGTGAGCCTGGAGCAGGGCCTGGAGCCCACGATCGCCTACTTCCGCGATCGCCTGGCCCAGGCTTGATGGCGGGTCCCGTTCTGGTCACGGGTGCGGCGGGCTTCATCGGCGCCGCTGTGGTGCGGAGTCTGTTGGAGCGGGGAGAGCGGGTCGTGGGTCTCGACAATCTCAACGCCTACTACGATCCCGCCCTCAAACGGGCACGCCTGGGGCAACTCGAGGCCGCCGCCCAGCCTGGGCAGTTTCGCCTTGCGGAGTTGGATGTGGCCGATGCCGGGGCCCTTGCCGCCCTGGTGGCCACCGAGGGCCCCGACCGGGTGATCCACCTGGCTGCCCAGGCGGGGGTGCGTTATTCGATCGAAAACCCCGCCGCTTACATCCAGAGCAACCTGGTGGGCTTCGGCTCGGTGCTGGAGGCCTGCCGCCACCAGGGGGTGGCCCATCTGGTGTATGCCTCCAGCAGCTCGGTGTATGGCGGCAACCGGCAGATGCCGTTTTCGGAGCAGCATCCGGTGAACCATCCGGTGAGCCTCTATGCGGCCTCCAAGAAGGCCAACGAACTGATGGCCCACACCTACAGCCATCTCTACGGTCTGCCGGCCACGGGCTTGCGCTTTTTCACCGTTTACGGCCCCTGGGGCCGGCCGGACATGGCGCCGATGTTGTTTGCCCGGGCGATCCTGGCCGGCGAGCCGATCAAGGTGTTCAACCAGGGGCAGATGCAGCGGGACTTCACCTACATCGATGACATCGCCGAGGGGGTGATCCGCTGCCTCGACAAACCTGCCACCGCCGATCCCGATTTCGATCCCCTCCACCCCGATCCGGCCACCGCCGCCGTGCCCCACCGGCTGTTCAACATCGGCAACAGCCAGCCCATCCCCCTGCTGCGCTTCATCGAGGTGCTGGAGCAGGCCCTGGGCCGCGAAGCGATCCGCGATCTGCAGCCGATGCAGCCCGGCGATGTACCCGCCACCGCCGCCGACACCTCAGCCCTGGAGGCCTGGGTGGGCTTCCGGCCCACCACGCCCATCGAGACGGGGGTGGAGCGGTTTGCGGCCTGGTATCGGGGGCATTTCGGGGGCTGACCCCTGCCCACCAGGCACACTGGGGGGTCGTTGCGTTCCCTCCCCCTTGGCTTCCCTGCAGAGCCTGCGCGGCATGGTGGATCTCCTGCCGGAGCGCACCCTCCTCTGGCAGCGCCTTGAGGCCACGGCCCGGGACCACTTCCGGCGCGCCGCCATCGCCGAGATCCGCACGCCGCTGCTGGAGGTCACGGAGCTCTTCGCCCGGGGCATCGGCGAGGCCACCGATGTTGTGGGCAAAGAGATGTACACCTTCTTCGATCGCGGCGAGCGCAGCTGCACCCTGCGGCCGGAGGGCACCGCCTCGGTGGTGCGGGCGGCGATTCAGCACGGCCTGCTGTCCCAGGGGCCGCAGCGGCTCTGGTACGGCGGGCCGATGTTCCGCTATGAGCGCCCCCAGGCGGGGCGCCAACGCCAGTTCCACCAGATCGGCTTGGAGCTGCTCGGGGTGGCTGACGCCACCAGCGATGCCGAGGCGATCGCGATCGCCTGGGACCTGCTGGCCGATCTCGGCGTGGGCGGCTTGGAGCTGGAGATCAACTCCCTGGGCACCACTGAGGATCGTCAGCGCTTCCGCTCAGAGCTGGTGGCCTGGCTGGAGGCCCACCATGACCAGCTTGATCCCGACTCCCAGCAGCGCATCAGCACCAACCCCCTGCGGGTGCTGGATTCCAAGAACCAAGGCACCCAGGCCCTGCTGGCCGGCGCCCCCACCCTGGCGGATGCCCTGGCCGGTGAGAGCCACGAGCGCTTTGCCCGGGTGCGGCAGGCCCTAGAGGCGCTCGAGATTCCGTTTGTGCTCAATCCCCGCCTGGTGCGGGGCCTCGACTACTACGGCCACACCGCCTTTGAGATCACCAGCAACCAGCTCGGAGCCCAGGCCACGGTCTGCGGCGGCGGTCGCTACGACGGCCTCGTCGAGCAGCTGGGTGGCCCACCCACGGCGGCGGTGGGCTGGGCGATCGGCCTCGAGCGGTTGGTGCTGCTGCTCAGCCAGGGGGAGGGGGCGGTGGCGGGACCGGCGCCCGATCTCTACGTGATCAGCCGCGGTGAGCTGGCCGAGCGCCAGGCGCTGGTGCTCACCCGCCAGGGTCGCCAGGTGGGCTTGGTGGTGGAGCGCGATGCGAGCGGCTCCGCTTTTGGTAAGCAGTTCAAGCGAGCCGACCGCAGCGGCGCCCTTTGGGCCGCCGTGATCGGCGAGGCGGAGGCGGCCGAGGGCCTCGTGATTCTCAAGGATCTGCGCGGCGATCATCCTGAGCGGCGGCTCAGCCCGGATCAGCTGGTGGAACTCTTGAAGCCGAATCGTTGAAGCGGGAAGGTGGGCCCCCGCACCATGACGGCTGGATCGTGAACCCGGCCCGTCAGCGTCTCGAGGCGGACCCTCGCAGCTTCCCCCTGGCGCACGCTTGGGTCTGAGCGCTCTGCCCGGCGGCGGGCCTCCCGACCAGCAGCACAAAAAAAGCGGGCTTTTCGGCCCGCTTTGGTTGTGTGAGGTGGTGAAGGGATGGACAATCAGGCCGAACCCACACCCACATAGGCGCCATAGAAGAAGAGACCAACCACAAAGATCACGGCCATGCCACCGGCGGTGGCCACCAGCCACAGGGGCAGGACGCCTTCGGTCCAGCGGCTTTTCCAGGCCACGGCGGGTCGGCCGTCGGGCAGACGATCCGGGATCCGGCCGTCGGGGAGGTTGGATTTCTTGCCGCTCATGAGGAAACCTCGTGGTCAGGGAGAAGGGCTCGGATCCCTTGGCGGGATCGTTTGGTGGATCGATGAACCCCGAAGGGTTCAGTTGAAGAAGTAGCTGGTGAACAGCACGCCGGTCACGAAGATCAGCAGCAGACCCAGGTAGAGGCTCGTGCGGTTGAGTTCAACCGGCAGGGTGTTGGGGTTCTTGTTGCGTTGCATGGGTGGGGACGGCTGCGGAATTCAGCGGCGAACGAACTGCATCGCCGCCAGCGCACCCAGGAAGAAAACCGTGGGAATGCCAAGGGCGTGAACGGTGAGCCAGCGCACCGTGAAGATCGGGTAATTGCGCGGCGTGGTGGGGGCAGTGGATTGGGTCATGGCTTATTTCAGGCGCTGGTCGAGCTGGGTTTTGCCTTGATACCGCTGGCTCACCACCGGAGCCTTGCTCTCCTGGACTTGGAAGTAGGCATCGGGCCGGGGCGTACCGAAGGCGTCGTACGCCAGGCCCGTGGACACGAACAGGAAGCCTGCCAGGAAAATGGAAGGCAGGGTGACCGCATGGATGACCCAGTAGCGGATGCTCGTGATGATTTCGAAGAACGGGCGTTCCCCAGTCGAGCCGGCAGCCATAGCAACAAGCACTCAGCGCGTTGATCCTAGGGGTCGGGCCGCAGGCGCCGGGCCCTGCTCTGCGGGTTGGTTACAGAGGGATGCAGTTGGCGGCCAGGCCCCTAGGAGGCAGGTCACCGCCGGCATCCAATCAGCCCGGCCTCTCGCCCCAGCCCTGCCATAGCCCCAGCCGGGGCGGGGGCTATGGCCTTGGTGGTCTGAGGCTTGACTGGCCGGGGGCTTCAGCCCACCCAGCGCAGCAGGCAGCCCCGTTCGCCCAGCACGAAACCTTTGCCATCGGGGGTGAAGGCGATGCGGGTGAAGTTGCTGGCCTGTTCGGCACCCACCGGATCCTTTTGCCAGCTCTTGCCACCATCGGCACTCACGAGCAGGGTGCCGCTGCCACCGCCGGTCCAGAGGGAGCCCTGGGGATCCCAGGCCAGGTCGAGGTAGCCGAAGCCGTTGGTGATCGGAACCACGGGTTTGCTCCAGGCCTCGGCATCGGTGGGATCGGCGTTGAAGCGCAGCTGGGCGCCGCGGGCCACCATCCAGAGGCCGCCCTCAGGCTGGAATCCCATCGATTGCAGCCGCTGGCTGCTGACCCGCTGGTGCGGCTGCCAGGTGGGCTGGCCCGGATCCCAGGTGGCATAGAAGTTGCCCAGGCCGCTCACGCTCACATAGCGGCCGTCATCGGCACGGCGCAGGTCGCGCACGGCACCGGCTGCGTCGCTCACCAGGGCCTGCCAGCTGTTGCCGGAATCAGCGGTGCGGTACACCGCCCCCACATTGGTGGCCAGTTCGGCCTGTTTCGGTCCGAGGGCCGTCACCAGGTAGGGCTCGCCGGGCAGCTTGGTGTCGAGGAACAGGCGGGTCCAGCTTTGACCCCGGTCGGTGGTGTGGAGCAGCAGGCCGGGCTGGCCCACGATCCAGCCCTCATCGCCTTGAAAATCGATGCTGATCAAGCGGAAGTTTTCCGCCGCGGGCAGGTCGAGGGCCCGCTCCTGCCAGGTGGAGCCGCCATCCTCGGTTTCCATGATCAGGCGGTTGCTGCCCACCAGGAAGCCGTGCTTGGCATCGCTGAAGGCCAGATCGAGGGGATTGGAGCGGGTGGCCAGGGGCACGGCCTGCCAGGGACTCGTGGCGGCCAAAGGGAGGCCGGTGGTCACACAACCGGAGAGGCCCAGGCCCATGGCCACCAGCAGCACCAGGCTGACCAGGGGGGTGAGCAGTCGGCGCAGGAAAGGGCGGGTCACGGGATCAGCGCAGGGAATAGAGGGAAAGGAAGAAGGCGATCGCCAGGGCGAAGGCGCCGAAGATCAGCACATTCTTCTGGCCAGGGGTCAGGCGGTTCACGCCGAGGCCGAAGTTGAGGTTCTCCTCGAAGCCGCTCGGCTTGTTGCGGGGGCCGATGTCCTTGAAGGCACCCACCCGGCTGCGGCAGACCGGGCAGCGGAAGCTGCCCGGATCCAGATCCAGAAATGGGGTGCCGGCCTCGATGGCGAGTTTCCTCACCCCTTCAGCCGGGTCGTAAACGAAACCGCAGCTGCGGCATTCGAAGCGGTGGGTGGCGGGATCGCTGGCCGGCGCGGCTTCGGCTGCTGGGTCGGGCTCGGCCGCGGGGGCTGCAGACTCGGTGGCAGCGGAGCTGGAGACCCCATCCGGTGCGGCGGACGCCTCACCGGGAGCAGGGGCCTCGGTCGAGGTTGAAACCTTCGCCTGCTCCCCTGGGGCCACCACCGCGGCTTCGGCGTTCGCCTCGACCGGCCCGGAGGCATCGGGTGGGCTCCCTGCCGGGGTTTCGCTGCTCATCCGGTGGCCGCCGTTGTGAACCGACTCTATCGAGGCTTCCCGGCCCCCCGTTTGGCCTACAGCCCCTCCGCGACCCGCCGTTCAGCCGGCCCCGTCGTCGCTGGTCCGGTCCCCCCGGGTGCGCCCCGGTCCCGCCGCGCACCCTGTCCCGCGGTGTCGTGGTGGCGACCCCTTCGTCAGGCTCCGGTTGAAGGTGCCAGACTGCCCGCCACGCCCGACCTGTCCGCATGTTCGTGCTCCCCGGATACGACGCCTTCCTGGGCTTTCTGCTGATCTCAGCAGCGGTGCCGGTCCTGGCGCTCGTCACCAACAAGCTGCTATCCCCGAGCAGCCGCAACGGCGAGCGGGAGCTCACCTATGAATCCGGCATGGAGCCGATCGGCGGTGCCTGGATTCAGTTCAATATCCGGTACTACATGTTCGCCCTGGTCTTCGTGATCTTCGACGTGGAGACCGTGTTTCTGTACCCCTGGGCCGTGGCGTTCCACCGCCTCGGCCTGTTGGCCTTCATTGAAGCCCTGATCTTCATCACCATCCTGGTGGTGGCCCTGGCCTACGCCTGGCGCAAGGGCGCCCTCGAGTGGAACTGATCCGCCCCGAGCTATGACTCTCACCCCCTCCTCCGACACCGCCCCCACCCCGGGCACCACCCCCGAAAGCCTTTCGGTGGCTGGCCTGCGCGACCTTCGGGCCGCCAGTTGCTCCCCGGTGGGTGCCCCCACGGTCACCTCGGACCTTTCCGAGAACGTGATCCTCACCAGCCTCGATGACCTCCATAACTGGGCCCGGTTGAGCAGCCTGTGGCCCCTGCTTTACGGCACGGCCTGCTGCTTCATCGAATTCGCCGCCCTGATCGGCTCCCGTTTCGACTTCGACCGGTTCGGCCTGGTGCCTCGCTCCAGCCCCCGCCAGGCAGACCTGCTGATCGTGGCCGGCACCGTGACCATGAAGATGGGACCGGCCCTGGTGCGGCTCTATGAGCAGATGCCCGAGCCCAAGTATGTGATCGCGATGGGGGCCTGCACGATCACCGGCGGCATGTTTTCAGCCGATTCCACCACCGCCGTGCGCGGGGTGGACAAGCTGATCCCGGTGGATCTCTACCTCCCCGGCTGCCCGCCCCGCCCCGAGGCGATCTTCGATGCGGTGATCAAGCTGCGCAAGAAGGTGGGCAACGAGGCCTTGGCCGAGCGCGGCAAGCTTCTGCCGACACACCGCTACACCACGATTCCCCACCAGCTCAAGGCGGTGGCCCCGATCGTGGATGGGCGCTACCTGCGGGCCGAAACCCAGCAGGCCGCCTTTGCTGCGGCGGCTGGCTTGCCCATCGGTGGTGGTCGCCAGCCTGCTCGCCAGGTCGAAGGCCAGGGACAAGCTCCGGCAGTCCCTTCAGGTGCGGAGAGCCAGGCCTGATGCTTTCCCGCCTCGGCTGAAGCACTTAACCCGTCTTCCTTCCCCTTCCGCATCCGCGCCACCCCCCTATACCGACCCATGCCCGACGACACCGCTGCCGTTACCGTCACTGCCCCGGCGCCGGGCCCGGTGAGCGCCTGGCTGAGCCAGCAAGGGTTTGAGCATGAGGTGCTTGCTGCCGATCACCTGGGTGTGGAGGTGCTGGGCATCGAGCCGGCCTTCCTGCCCCTGGTGGCCACGGCGCTCAAGGCCACAGGCTTTGACTATCTTCAATGTCAGGGCGGCTACGACGAAGGCCCGGGTGGTCGGCTGGTGAGCTTCTACCACCTGATCAAACTGGCGAGCCTGGCCGAGCGCATCGCCCCCGCTAGCGCCCCCGCCGGCACCACCCAGGCCATCCCAACCGATCTGCGGCCCGAAGAGGTTCGCCTCAAGGTGTTCCTACCCCGCGATGGTGCGCTCACCATCCCCAGCCTGTATGGCCTCTACCGCGGCGCTGATTGGCAGGAGCGCGAAACCTTCGACATGTTCGGCATCACCTACGAAGGCCACCCCCATCCCAAGCGACTGCTGATGCCGGAGGACTGGAAGGGATGGCCCCTGCGCAAGGATTATGTGCAGCCTGATTTTTATGAGATGCAGGACGCGTATTGAATTGAGCCTCTTGGCTCGTTTCGATTAATTAATGCTAATGCCTCTGTTTATGTTCTTGGTTCGGATTCAATCTGCTGTCGCCAAAGGCTAGCGTAACGGTTTCCGGCTTGCAGCAATTGCTGGTGATTGCCACGTTCCACGATTTTTCCTTTTTCAAGCACACAAATCAGGTCTGCGCCCACAACTGTGCTGAGACGGTGGGCAATCACAAGCACGGTATTCTTATGGTCAAATCGATCGATCGCCTGCTGTACCAGACGTTCGCTCTCGCTATCAAGGGCGCTGGTAGCTTCATCAAGAATAAGAAGGTCAGGATCCCGCAGGATCGCTCGGGCCAGGGAGAGTCTCTGCCGCTGGCCACCGCTGAGCCGATAACCCCTTTCGCCCACCAGGGTTTCGAGTCCTTCGGGGAGGGCCTCGATGAATTGGGCGGCTTGGGCTTGTTCCACAGCCCTTTGAATCGACTGCTTGTTTGCTCCGGGAGTTCCGAAGGCGATATTGGCAGCGATGCTGGCGTTAAAGAGAAAGGTGTCTTGGCTCACCACACCGAGCCGCTTCTGCCAGCTCTCTAGATCAAAATTTGTCAAATTAGTTCCATCAATCAGAATCTCGCCATTGGTGGGATCGTAGAGGCCTGCCAGTAGATCGGCGATCGAACTTTTGCCGGCTCCGCTACCTCCCACAAGGGCTACCGTTTGCCCCTTGGGCAGGGTGAGGTTGATGGCAGTCAGCGCAGCATCCAGGTTAGAAGAATAGCGTAGTTCAACGTTGCGAAGCTCGATGCCCTGGTGAATTCCAAAAAATGATTTGCCGCCGCGGCGACGGAATTGCTTGTCGCTTTCAGTCAGAAAATTATTGAGGATGTCAAGATTGCCGGAATTGTTCTTTAGGGTCAACATTCCCTTTGACAGGTTGTCAAGGCTACCATTCAACCTTTGCAGGGCCACTACAAATGTAACCAGGCTAGGGAGAATGCCGGAATTGCGTTCACCGAAGAAAACCACGCTAAGGGCGGCGATTAAGGCGATCATCACAATCGGTAGGAACACGATGATCGGGCTGTTGACTGCATTCAGCCGCGTTTGAGCTCGGGTGGTTAGCTCGACCAGCTTTGCCTGATTACTGATGTCCATGTCAGCGGCATCAAGTTGGCCACTGGTGTGCAGGAGCCGCAGTCCCTGCAGGTTTTCCGTCATGCGGCTTGAGAGTTGGCTGGCCTGGGTGTTGTATTGGATGGCCCGTGCCCGGACTCTTGGCAGAACCTGCCGCTGCACCAAGGCCAGAACGCTGGCCATCATCAAGGCAGCTACAAGCAACCAAGGTGAGAGGCTGACAAGCACCAAAAGGTAAGTGGTCAGCATCAGAAAATTCAGGGCAATTGTGCTGAGTGTGCTGACCTCTTTAATGACAACGTCTGGACTGGTTGTGTTGATGTACTGAAGATGCCCAACCTGAAAGCGACTGGCACAGGCATAGGTGAACTTCAGTGTCTGGGAGTGGAGCATTGACGTGAGCTTCGCTGATGTGCGATTGCCGAAATATCCAGTTGCCACGTTCCCTACATACATCGCAAGGCTCTGCCCCAGCTTGAGAAGTACGGCCAGGCCGAGGAGGATCAGAAATAGCTGATTACGTGGTAGGTCACTCAGCAGTGCCGTGAGCTGGGGCCATGAAGCGAGCAGAGGTTTGCTTGACCAGTTGATGGCACTGATCGCCGGCTTGGACAGCACGTCAACAGCGAGGAAGATCACGCCGAGCGTGGTGCCCTCGCAGACGGCTTGCACCAGATTGCAGAACAAATTAAGGCTGATCAGTCGCCACTCATCGCGGGCTGTCTGGCGAATCAACCGAGAGGCTGGCCGTTGATCATTCAGGGGGCTGATGGCCTGGCGAATCAGGCGGCGAAGCAGGCGGATGGGATGGGCCAAGGACTCGATGGAATGGAAAGATTCGGATTAAGGTCTCATGCTCCAACCGGTTCAGCCGCAGCCTGAGGCTTCGGTTTCAGCGGGAGGACGGAAGGCTTGGTTAAAGATTTACGGGATGGCTCAGCATCTGTCGAGGCCCCTCCCTTGATTCTGACGATCTTGTGGTTGAAAATCCATCTTTGCTCTGAGTCGTTACCGCAATAGTGGGGCATCTCGGTAGTGACAATGATGTCCGCCTGCAGGCGGGATAGCGATTCCGCAAGGGATTGGATTCTTGGCTGTTTTGATGGGAAAGATTGGGGAACGTTGATAAAAACCCCTGGACTATACAACATGTCATAAGGGCTGTTCGATTGTCGCGGCCTGTGTGCCGGTTGGCTTGCGCTCCATGCTTGGATCCCCGGTTTCAATTTTCTCGGCGGTGTCTCCTGTAGAAACGCATCACCGCCAGCGCCACGCTGCGGGAATCATGGCGGAGGGTGGCGCTGGGGCGGGCGCCCTGCAGCGGGGCCAGCATGACCTCGTATCCCTGGCTGCGCAGGGAGCGGGCGTCACAGCTCACGGGTTCGGCGCCGCGTAGGCGGTAGTTGTGGACCAGGGCGATGTCGTCGAGTTTTTCCTGGGCCAGCACACAATCAAATAGCCGCTGCTCTACCCCCAGGGTGGTTAATTGGGCCTCGATCGCTCGAAGGTGACCGCCCACATCCAGTCCATCGGTTTCGCCGGGCTGGGTCATCAGGTTGCAGATATAAAGCCTAGGTGCCCGGCTGCGGCTGATGGCGCTCACCAGCTCCGGCACGAGCAAATTTGGTAACAGGGAGGTGTAAAGGCTGCCCGGCCCCAGCACGATCAGGTCGGCGTTGGCGATGGCCTCCAGGGCCTTGGGGAGGGCAGGGGGCCGCTCCGGCGTGCATCCCAGCCGCACGATCGGGCTGGTGGCCTTGCCGATGGTGGATTCCCCTTCGATCCGGTCGCCGTTCTCCAGTTCGGCCCAGAGGCGCACATCGGCATTGGTGGCCGGCACCACCTGGCCCTGCACCGCCAGCACCCGGCTGCTGGCGGTGATCGCCGACTCCAGATTGCCGGTGATGGCGGTGAGAGCTGTGAGGAAGAGGTTGCCGAAGCTGTGGCCCTCAAGGCCGCTGCCGGTCTTGAAGCGGTATTGGAACAGCCGTGTCAACAGCGGCTCTTCGCGGGAGAGGGCCGCCAGGCAGTTGCGGATATCGCCGGGCGGTTGCACACCAAATTCACGCCTGAGCACGCCGCTGCTGCCGCCGTCATCGGCCACGGTCACGATCGCGGTGATGTTGCCGCTATAGCGCTTCAGGCCGCTCAGCAACGTGGCCAGCCCGGTGCCGCCGCCAATGGCCACAATGTTGGGCCCCCGGTTGAGCCGGCGCTGGGCCAGCAGGGCATCAACCAGCACCGTGTCCTTCTCAGGGGCCAGAGCCTGCTGGATGGTGCCAAAACTGCGGCTCTGGCCCAGCCACACCAAGGCGCCGCCAACCACCAGCACCAGCGGTCCGGTGATGCCGCGCGGCATCACCTGGGTGACCTGGGCCAGCAGCCACTTGATCGATTCCAGCGTCCAGTAGATCGGCTGCAGATCGGCCCATACCGCAGCTCCCAGCAGCGCCAGCAGCAGGCCGATGCCGGAGGTGAGCATCCAGCGTTTCACCACCAAGCCGGGCTGCAGCCAGCGCACGGCCCGCCGGGAGCGTGTCACCAGATCTCGCTGGCGCATCTCACCTCGGCCGAGCCACTCCGGCCGTCTGGTCCGGCGGGGGGCCTGGGGAGTGGTGCCTCGGCGGGGCAAGGGGTTGGCGCCGGAGCGCCGCAGTGTTACTCCAACTCTACGAATGAACACCAGGGGATGAAACAGGCAGGATGGGGGAGTTGCCCTTGAAGAGCTTCTCCGGTCGTGGCCGCTGCCCCCCCTCCTCCGGACTCCGGGTACGACGTCCACGCGCTAGCCGAGGCCACTGCATCAGCAGCGACCAGCGGTGGTCAGCCCCCCGCGGAGACGGTGGCGGATCTGCGGTCGTTGGTGGTGCGCTGGGGGGACCGCACCGTTCTTGACGGGGTCGACCTGCAGCTCCAGGCCGGCGAGCGACTGGTGGTGGTGGGCCCCTCCGGCGCCGGCAAATCCACGATCCTGCGGCTGTTGGCCGGGCTGCAGCTGCCCACCACGGGTGAGCTGCGGATCCACGGCGAGCCCCAGACCTACCTCCGCCTCGACCAGCGCCATCCCCCCGATGTGCGCCTGGTGTTTCAGAATCCCGCCCTGCTCGCCTCCCTCACCGTGCGCGAGAACGTGGGCTTCCTGCTCTATCGCTTCAGCCGTCTCGGTGAGGCGGAGATTCGTGAGCGGGTCAGCCGTGCCCTTGAGGCGGTGGGTCTGTATGGCATCGAGGACCGACTGCCCGGTGAACTCAGCGGAGGCATGCAGAAGCGGGTGAGTTTCGCTCGGGCCTTGATCGATGACCCGGCCGCGGTTCATGGCCGTTCGCCACTGCTGCTCTTCGATGAACCCACCGCCGGCCTGGATCCGGTGGCCTGCACCCGGGTGGAGGATCTGATCGTGCGCACCACGGAACTCACCAATGCGGCCGGTGTGGTGGTGAGCCACGTGATGAGCACGATCGAGCGTTGTGCCGAACGGGTGGTGCTCCTCTACGACGGGCAGTTTCGCTGGGACGGCAGCCTCGCCGACTTCCATCGCACCGACAATCCCTATGTGACCCAATTCCGGAGCGGTAGTCTGCGCGGACCGATGCAGCCGGCCGAGCTCTGAGCCCATGCGCCGCACTGTCCGTGAGGCCCTGGTTGGTTTTTCCCTCGTGGCGGCTGTGGCCGGTGGCTTTGGTTTGTGGTTCTGGCTGAAGGGAATCTCCCTGGCCCGCAGCAACTGGACGATTCAGGCCAGCTTCCAGGATGCGGCCGGCCTGGCCACCCGCTCCCCCGTCTCGTTCCGCGGGGTGCTGGTGGGCCGGGTGCGTTCCATCAAGGTGAACGCCCGGGAGGTGCTGGCCGATCTGGAGATCACCGACCCCACCCTTCGCCTGGCCAGGCCGGTGGTGGCCCGGGTGGGGGCGGCCTCCCTCCTGGGGGGTGATGCGATCGTGTCGCTGCTGAGCGCCGGTCCGCCCCAGTCTCTGGCGGGGCCAGGACCCCGCGATCGGGGATGTGACGACAGCCGCATGGTGTGCAACAAGGGTCGGATCCGCGGCGTGGAGGCTCCCACCCTCGATTCGGTGACCACCACCATGCAGAAGCTGCTCGACCAGGCGGACCAGGAGCGGTTGGTGAAGCGTCTCGCGCAGGCCACCGACGCCTTTGACAAGACCGCCGATGAAACAAAAAAGCTCGCCGTTCAGGGCCAGGCGTTCATGGGGGATGCCGGCAAGCTCGTGAAGGGCCTCAACGGTGTGGTGAGCAAGAGCGATCCGATCGTCCAAAACCTCACCGCCGCCAGCGTCGATGCCCGCAAGGCCAGCAGCTCCGTGAAGCAACTGGCCGGCCGGCTCGACCAGGCCAGCACCGTGAAGGATCTAGAGGCCACCCTGGCCAATGCCCG
>Ga0114973_10001802_pt1 | contig 15718 bp, 7 predicted proteins | sample M_140807_MF_Meta_FD_87025 | JGI IMG/M metagenome (GOLD analysis project Ga0114973, IMG submission 87025) | Freshwater microbial communities from Lake Montjoie, Canada to study carbon cycling - M_140807_MF_MetaG | ecosystem: Environmental > Aquatic > Freshwater > Lake | place: Lake Montjoie... | reverse complement strand
CCTTCTAACACATTTTCAAATCGGATTTTTATGTCCATTCTAGATGACCATGATACGAGTAATGACGTATACAATAGTAATGCCAATTCCGCTGCATCTACGATGGTTGCAACAAAACCTGCTCCATTATACACGTGTAATATTTGCGACTATACTACGAGTAAGAAAAGTAGTTATGACAAACACTTACATACTGCAAAACATACCATTCTAACAGATCCGTCGGGAATAGCAACTAAACCGGCGCAATCTTTTGTTTGTAATTCTTGTCACTATACAACGAGTAAGAAGAGTAGTTATGATTTTCATTTGACAACTGCAAAACATAAGAAACTAACAACTGCAAACAAAACCGGCGATGATAAATTGACGTGTTCTATTTGCAAGAAGAAGTACAATTCTAGGCCAGGATTATGGGCACATAAAAAGAAGTGTTCTGCAGAGAACGCCAAAAAGAAAGAGGAGAACGCCAAAAAGAAAGAGGATGAGGAGAAGGAGACTAAACCCGTCCTGGAGAATACAATTGTGTATAATGATAGACCCAATATATTAACAGAAATAATAGCAAAGTTGTATAACGAAAATCAGGATATCAAATCCATGATGGTCGAACAGCAGAAAAAGACCGACGAAGAACGCCGGGAAAACAAGGATTTGATAAACAAGTTGTTCGAGATGACCCAGCAACAACTTACTGTCACCAATAACAATATAACAAACCTTAATACCATCAACAATAACAACCAACGTTTCAACCTAAACGTCTTCCTCAACGAAACCTGCAAGGACGCCATGAACCTCGACGAGTTCTTGGACACCATCCGCCCCACCTTCGACGAACTACTGGTGATGGGCGACGTGGGGTTCGTGAGTGGTATTTCAGATATATTTATCAAAAGACTCCGAGCACTCGACATCACCAAACGACCTATCCATTGCACCGACGCGAAGCGTGAAACCATCTTCCTGAAAGAGAACAATGTATGGACCAAGGACGACAACGGGCATTCTCGGCTTAATAGCATCATTGAGAAGGTGGAATACCGGAACGTCGTCTGCCTGCACCAGTGGTGCTTGGACAACCCCGACGCCATGGTGAATAATCACGAAAAGAACCTGTTGAGGGACAAGATTTACCTACAAACCCTCCTGGGCGACCCCAAGACCCGGGAGAAGGTGGTGCGGAATATCGCGAAGGAAGTCGCACTGGATAGAGAGGCGATTATGTTACAGTTCGGCAGAAAATGAATCCAGTCCCCGCCACCAAAACATTTAACGTAGAAAAACTAAAAAAAATTATCTTAGCTAAGAGTTAAAATAATTTACTAATAAATGCACACAATCAAGATCGAACAATAAATGCAGACAATTAAAGGGAAGGATCATAAGGAAACCTACGGTTTCCTTAAGTGAGGATCCGCGGCACAACATTAATCGTCTGGAGCTCCTGCGCCAACAACTTGTAAGCGTAAGGCATGTTGACCAAGGCGAAATCGGTCTTGTTATCGCACGTCCGACACATATGGATAGAGAAGTCCGCGCTAGCATACATTTTATTTTTATTACCGTCGTTGTAGGAGGCGACCATACCGCACTTCTTACACACATGCACGGAATACTTATCAGAAACGTCGAACATCCGCTCCTTACAAAACCGCGACATACCATGGGCCAACATGACGTCACGTTCCATCTCACCAATACGGAAACCACCGTCACGACTCCGACCTTCGGCCGGCTGGCGGGTCAGGTTCACCATCGGGCCGATCGACCGGCTATGCTGCTTGTCATTGACCATGTGCTTCAACCGTTGGTAAAACACCGGTCCAATATAAATATTCGTTTCCAGCTGTTCGCCAGTGAGACCGTTGTACATGAGCTCGTTCCCGTAGCTCTCGTAACCTAACTTTTGTAGCTCTTTCGAAATTGTCTTGACATCGAGGTTACCGAAACTGGTGCCGTCACCAAACATCCCGAGCTCCAACAACACTTTGCCGAGCAGCGTCTCTTTCAACTGCCCAATCGTCATGCGGGAAGGAATAGCGTGCGGATTAATAATGATGTCGGGGCGGAGCCCGTCCTTGGTAAAGGGCATGTCACACTCCGGGATGATGTTACCGACAGTACCTTTCTGACCGTGTCTCGAGCTAAATTTGTCGCCCAAAACCGGCTTCCGCAGCGTCCGTACCCGGACTTTGGCAAAATTATAGCCGTCCCCGTTCCGTCCCGTAAAGTTCTTATCAATGTACGTCTCTTCGGTGGTGCGAAAGGTCTTACTCTGATCTTCGTACTTGACGGTCTTGGTCGGATCGTTCCGGTTCTCCTTGATAGGGATGGTCTTGGCAATGATCACATCGCGGTTCTCGACCAACGAGTTCTCCGGGATGAACCCTTGGCTATTCAACTTATCGTAATTACCAAACTTGATCCCCTTGGTCTTGGTCGGATCCGGCTTACATCGGATGATCTCGTCGCGAATGATGTTTTTATCTTCGTCCTTTTCGGTATGGTAGATCGTGGCCATGAAGAGCCCGCGGTCGATCGAACCTTTGTTGATGAGGACACTGTCTTCCTGGTTGTAACCGGTGTGGGTCATGATGGCGACATGAATCTGACAACCCGACGGAATTTGGTTGAGACGGATGATGTTCATGATACGGGTTTCCACGAGCGGGCGGCTCGGATAATTCAGGATATAGGCGGTCTTGTCCATGCGTTGATCATAGTTTGTCGCGTATACACCCATGGCTTGCTTACCCATCGCACAATTTTTGACCGCCGCACCATTTGTGGTAAGGAAAGAGTGATTATCACTTTCGGTCTCGATACACGAAATTAACCCATCGGGTTCTTGTTCAAAGTTGCCCCATTTCTCGTAATAGAATTTTTTGGATTCTTCGTCGTAAAAGCAGGGATCAAAATAGTGGCAACACATCATTTCATTGACCGTCTTCCATCCCATGTTAGTCATAAACTTGTGATCTTCGGTGGCACGGATCTCTTTACCACTCACCGTGGTCAACCGATAAATGGGAAACTCGTTGGGCCGCACAAACTGATTCACCACCTTCGTCTCGGTAATTTCCAAGGTTTCGGGATGAAACGTCAGCACATCGTCACCGATCTTCACATCTTTGATCGGCACTTTGGTACCATCTGCCATCCAAACCAGCTCGTCCGGATGCAAGCATTGGTATGTGTTACGAGGAGCCTGATTATGATCCGGGTAAGGAACACACGACGCCACCACCCCGAAAATTGTGCTCGGGTGAATCTCGCAATGCGTGAAACGGTAACGTTGCCCTGTCATACAATGTAGATACGTATCTTTGCACTTCATGGCAATCATGGCCAAGTTTTGTTCGTCCGGGTCAATATATTCGACCACCGATTCCTCCAGACGACAATTGGTCAAAAGATCGTTCCAGCTCAGCTCGTGTCGCGTAAGCCGCTCAATAATGTCTTTGGTAATGAGGGCCTGGTTATTGCGTACGCGCAACAGGGGCCGAGTGAGCCGACCACCGTCGTTACAGATCCGGATTTCCATCATTTTGATGTCAAAGATGATGGAGGTGTAGATATTAATAATGCCGCGATATTTCTTATCTTTCATCTCATGGTATAGCTTGACCGGGTCGTCGGTCACCCCCAGCCAGCACCCGTTGACAAATACTTTAACCTTGTCGTTCAAGTCCTCCGACCGACAATCGTTGACCGACAGCACGTGGGGGTTCACATACTCGTAGAGGGAAGCGCTATTGGTCGGAATGGTGATGTGTGCCATGTAGCTGATGTTTTTGACAATACCAATCGACTGCCCTTCCGGGGTCTCGGCACAGTTGCTCGAGACGAACGAGGACGCCACGAACGAATGATTGTCACTGTAGGTGGTGAAGTCGTAGACCGGCTCGACCGGCACCTCGCGAATCGAGAGGATAGGAACGCTGACACAGCCACTGCGGAGTGGCTCGATCAGGTGTTCGAGAGGTATAATACGACCTGACGACAAGCAAAGCACAGTTTCGATGGCCAGCGCCGAATCCCGCCGCTTCTTATCGCAGTAGGCGTACGCGATCAAATTACCATATTTACACATGTTGTCGAGGTCATCGTCAATAATCATATAAATCGTGTTGGACCCCTCATCCACAAAATTGACATGGCACTTGATACCAATGTCTCCGAAAATCACACACACATCCGTCAAAGCATAGGTCATAACGTTGAGCGCGCCCGTAGAGTACGAACTCACCACACGAAAGGCGCTGTCCGCACCGTTAGGCACATTACGAACTGTACTGCCATTCCGGCCCTGGAATCCCGACAAGAACTCGCGCTTGACGGACGGTTCGGCATCGATAAGCCATTCGGGTAGACGCGGGTCCACCTCCGGGTCCCATATGTTCGTAATAAACTCTTGGACCCCCTGGCTCAATTGGACGGTCCAGTTTTCACCCGCCACCTCCACAACCTGTACCCGCTCAAACCCGAGGGCCTCCAAATCCTCCACAAACTGCACCGCGTCACACTCCTCACCGAACGACACTGTATCACTCATACGACCAAACATGTAACCAAAGATCCGTGCAATCAGTTTGAATGTCTGGAGCGGGATAGGTTTGTTCAAAGAATTGAGAGGGGTCGTCGCATCCGCCTCGTCACGAATGGCTTTCACAGTATGACGAATGACCATCTTGTCACCGATATGTAGACGGCTCACCGGCACCATCTCAAACCCCGAACCCATGTTGATCAGGAAGGGGTGATCGCCTGTGGCCTTGATCGTGCGACCGCTGATCGTAGTAATCTCGTATAGCTTGTCGGGCGTTTTACAAAAGAAGTTCTTCATGTCCGACGGCTCGTCCACCAAGGTCGACCGATGCACGGTATTCACACAGTCCCCGTCACGAATGTCCCGGATAGGGCACGTGTCAAGCCGGTTCGACAAGAGGATCTCGGCATCCCCCGTCAAGCAACACAAGAACCCCAGGGTGGTGCCGTGTAGCTTACGCGGAGCGATGAGCTCACCGCTCTTCTCGAGCGGTGTGTTGATCCGCCGTAAATGGCTCAAACTCGAGACATAGGTGAGACGATTGAGCACCTGGGCCACCCCCACCTTGCTACTGTTTGACTGCTTGATGCTGAAATCGCCCGTGCTGAGGGCCCGGTTGATCCCGTTCTCGATCGTGGTCGATTTCATGATTTTATAAATGTTGGTCATGTTGATGATGCTTTCGTAGTCGTCGGTCGACCGCCACGACCCATTGTTGATCTCGCGCACCACCTGTTTCTGCATCTCCTTGACCAGCTTGTTGAAATAATTACGGAAGAGATTGTTGAGCAGGGTCCCTGTGAGCTCAATTCGCTTGTTGATGTAGGAATCGCGGTCGTCGGGCGGCAGCCACCCTAAACTCGTTTGAATGAGCTTGTTGGCCATGTACCCCACCATATACAGCTTTTGCTGCAACGTTTGGCAGTGGGGGAAGAGGTCGTTGTCGAGCACATCCACCGTGAATTCCCGCTTTTTACGAGCCCCCACCTCCTTGTCGAGGTTGAGGGGGGTATAGGCGACGGAGGCGGTGATGTGCCGGAGCGCGTCTTCCTGGGTCATGTACTTGTTGGCATCAATGATGGAGGCTTGGAGGAACTGGAGCACATCGCCCTTCTTTTCGTCACCAATATCGAGCATGATGTATTTGGTGATGTCCTTGTCACTGATGATGCCGAGGGCGCGGAACAACACATAGAGTTCAATGGGATTTTTGATACGCGGCACCGTGATGAAGATGCCGTGGCCGAAGCCGTTGTTCTTGCTGGCGACCATCATCTCGATCTGCTTGGGCGAAATGCATTTGAAGTCGGGGACGGACTTGATCTCGGCAAACCAGCTCCATTTGGTGGTGTTTTTCCCGTCAAAGCAGTAGACGCGGTTCTCGGCAGCGCGTTCCTGGCCCAACACGGTTTTTTCGGAGCCCTTGATGATGAAATAGCCGCCGCTGTCCATCGAGCATTCGCCGGTGTAGTCATTGCTAATGTGCTTGTTTTGGCTGAGGACGCAGATCGACGATTTCAACATGATGGGGAGCTTACCGATGTTGATCTTGGGCAACGTCTTTTCGATGATACGGGGAGTTTCCATGTTCTCGCTGGTGCGTACGATGTACTTGATGTTGATGTCGACGTTCATGGTGGAGGCATACGTGAAATTACGTAGCTTGGCCTCTTGGGGTAACATCATTTTGGTCGCGCCGTTGTTCTCGTGGATCTGTGGGGGATAGAGTTTGAAGTTAGAGAAGGCGACCTGAATTTCGAGGAAATACTTGTCGATGTCGGCCACGTAGTCGTTTTCGGACCGGATGGTGACGGGGTTGAACATCTGGATGGTGCGCTGGATCTGGTAGTTGACAAAATGATTGTAAGATTCGATCTGGTGACGGACGAGGCGTTCCAAATGCTGGCCGGCGAAGTAGGATTCGATGATGTGGTAGGGCTCCTCGACAAAGGAGCCGATGTGGTCCAACAACACCTTTTCCTCCTCGCTCGTATCGCGAATCGCGGCTTCGACCTTTTTTTGAACGTCTTCTTCGTATTGGATGAGTTTTTTGATTTCCGCGGCTGCCTCATTGGTCTCAAGGGCATTGGCCTCCGGCACAATGACCTTAGCCTCTGGCTCAAGGTGCTGAAGGACCTTAGCCTCAGGCTCAAGGGCCTGAACAGGTTCGACCACCTTCACCTTCACACGACGTTTCTTAGGCGCCGGAGGCGCCGTCAAAACCTCGTCGACATTCGATGAACTCTGGTAATGACCCGAAAACGAAGAAACAGCTTCCGCCGATCTCATCTCGTAGTTCATTATTAAAGCTATTACTATTAATAAGATGTCTTTACATCCTTTTACGGAAAAAATCAATTTTGCAGGGAAACCTACGGTTTCCCCTGCGACCCCTTCCCTCAGACCCCTCCCTTTAACTCTGTAGCTTGGTTTCAAGGGTTTTTATGAAAATGATGGGACAATGTTCATATTCGCCTCAAACTCTTCTCCTTCACCTATTTTCCTCCATCGCCATTCGCCAGTAGTCCCCTCGTATTTTTCTGTCTGTTTTTGGATGATCTCGGTAATATTGTTCTCGTCCAACGTAAACACATTCGCATTATTCATTGTGAGATGAAATATAACATATATTGTCGTCATTTGATACTGGAACTTGTTATTTGCAGTAAAACATAATCAATTTTAAAGGGGTGTAAGATATAATCAAAACCATATAGAAATAATTATATTTAGATATAGAGTAGTTAGAGTGCAAAAAAAACGGGATGTCCAAGTACTATCACCAGCGTGTTAACAAGCGCAAAAAAAAGTTGCAGCAAGACCATCGGCAGTGGTGGGCAGATCAGTCCGCATGGACCAATAATTATGCGAATAATTATGTGGGCGGTTATGGATCGGCCTATTACGACCTGTACCAGCAGCAGCAGTATAACCACGAGCTGGCTGCATTAAAGTTATTGAACGAATCTTACCTCTACGACCAGGTGTATAACTATTTGAATTATCCGTTTCCGGATGTCTTGGAAAAGAAGGCGGGTCAGGGTGGTGAGGTGGGCCAAAGCAATATTTTTGGTCCACACGAGCCTACCGTGCAAGCAATAAAAGAAAAAACCCTGGTCACCATCGACGCGCCGCAGAATCTCTACGAGCTGATCGAGATCATCGACAAGTGCCCGGTGAAAGACGACGTCGAATATAACATCGACCTGAAATCACTGTCAAATATCCGCAGCGAATTGGTCGAACTGAAAGACATGATCGGTCTCGAGAAAATCAAGGAATCGGTCTTCGAGCAGTTAATCTATTTCATTCAAAATTTGCACACAAGCACGAATGCTGGCGCAGATGACAGCAAGGGTGTGACCACCTCAACTGACTATAAACACACAGTCATCATGGGACCGCCAGGAGCGGGCAAGACCCAGATCGCCAAGATCATCGGCAACATGTACTCCAAGCTAGGCATTTTGAGTAACAATGTCTTCAAAAAGGTCACGCGTAACGACCTGATCGCCGGGTACCTAGGACAGACAGCGATCAAGACCAGCAAGGTGATCGAGGAGTGTCTGGGCGGCGTACTTTTCATCGACGAGGCATACTCGCTCGCGAATGAGGACAAGGAGGATATGTTCTCCAAAGAATGCTTGGACACACTGTGCGAGGCACTGAGTGACCATAAGGATAATTTGATGGTCATTATCGCAGGTTACGAAAACGAACTGAACAATAGGTTCTTCACGGCGAATAGTGGTCTCGAATCTCGCTTTATATGGAAATTTAAAACTGAAACATACAGCCCGAAGGAACTGATGCAAATCTTTTTCAGATTGGTGCGATCGCGCGGGTGGACCCTAGCGGACACCGTCGACGATAAAACGTGGGAAAAATGGTTTCACGAGAAGAAGGATAAGTTCCACGGCTTGGGACGAGATATGGAGGCGCTCTTCACGTATGTCAAGATAGGTCATGGTGTCCGGGTATTTGGTAAGGGTAAAGAGGTCCAGAAGAAAATTTCTTTAGACGATATGAACCGCGGGTACAAGACGTTTTTAGACAATCTTCATAAGAAGGAGGAGGGACTGTCATTTATGAACTCGATCTATATCTAGCAGGGAACCTACGGTTCCCTCAGGGCGCCTTCTATGGGCGAAGCCCAAAAGCCCAAGGGTTGAGCAGCTTCGCTGCTCTGACCCTTGCAAACCCTCCCTCACACAGTAAGGTTCTTTGGGAGTTTTAATGGTAAGACGTCGTGTATAATATTTCTTTAAAATCTACTATATTTACAACTAACGAACAAAAAAGGAAATGGATGAAAAAAAAATTAATATCGACATGAACCTATTTAAATTCCCCGAAAAAACCCGGAAAAAGCGTGAGCCCAAGGAGCCAGGAGGTATCCGGGTCAAGTCGGCCTCGCAGAAGAAAAAAGACGAAACATTGAAAAAACGGTCGATTTTAAAAATGATCCGTGAGCACCAAGAGGAGCGCTATAAAAAGTTGTTTGAAGCAGGTTCTCCAGCGCCGCCGAAGGCGGCGGATCCCGCAACCTCATTTAACAAAGAATTCAAGGAGGCTCAGCAGTTCATGCAATCTTTGGCGGATAAGAAGGCCCAGTCGGTGGTGCATAATTCTACGGTAAAGCGACAGGTAACCGCGGTGGGTGGGCCCGGGTCCGGGTCGGGTCCGTCCAATAACCTTGTTCAATCTATGGTGCCGACCAGTGGCACACCAATGGTGCTGCAGCCCGCCCTCCAAAACATTTCGCGTCCGGCTTACGGTTGTCTGAAGGGGGGCGAATTACCCACGTTTCGAACGCTAATGAACCAGACCCGGAAGGTGATGCCCCCTACAGGTCCGAGCCCTTCTTATATAGTCCATAACAATAATAGTAATAATACTGTCAATGCATTAGGATTAGCGCCGGCACCTGCACAAGTACCTATACAAGGATTATCGCAAGCACCTGTACAAGTACCTATACAAGCACAGACCAAGATTGTCGAAGACCGTGTCAATGACGCCATCAAACGCATGCACGAAATGAAGGGCGCAGCGACCAAACTCCACGCCATCCAGCAGGCCCATCAACGACCGAAGCGTATGAAGCGAAAAAAGACCCTACGACGTACCTATAAAATCGGTAAATCGAAGAACGCGCCCAAAGTGTCGGTTCTCGTCTCGAACCGCACCATACGCTCCAACATAACGACCCAATCGCAAAAACTCAAGGCAGTGCCGATCGAGGAGGTGAAACGGTTTTTGGTGAAACGCGGCCTGATCCGGGTAGGCTCCATCACCCCTGTAGATGTTTTACGTAAAATGTACGAAAGCGCGGTCATGATGTGTGGCGAGGTCCATAACCATAACCCCGACAACTTGTTATATAATTTTATGAACGATACGCACTAGATTGACTCAATAATGCTATCATATTGAGTCAATGTGTCAATAGGTTAGCCGACCTTTTTTCCCATACATGTAATGAGTGACACCTCCTTCGTATGGTACGTGTATAAGATCTCGGCATCGTACCGTCGTAACGGAAAAAATCGGGCGGACAATTGGCGAAATCCCCCCGTAAGATAGGTGTCTTCATTATCCCACTTCTGGTCGCAACAGTTACAGATCAAAATATACTTATATTTACCACTCAGGCAAAGGTTGTCTAAAAAGGTATAAATATCAGCAACTTGCCAATGTTGTAATACGTCTTTGATGATACATAGATCCGCCGGTGCCAGGTGTTGCCATTCGTAGAAAATATCGGTAGAATGAAAGGTGTATTTTGACTGGTTCGCCACGTACCGAGACCGGTTCTTCTCGATTACGGCCGGATAGGTGTCGTAGCCAGTGTACTTAATGGCCACATCGTCGTAAATGTAGGGCCCACATAAGAAATCGCCACATCCCAGGTCGACCACGCTCTCGATACGGTAGTCGACTAACCATTGTTTCAAGAACGGTACATAGGTCGAGAGGTTGAAACTGAGGTCTGATCCCCCACCGCTCGTGCTTTGTTCTTCGAGCCATAGGTTTTCTTCGTAAATCGTGGTAAAGGCTTTTTTGAATTTGGTTTTCGGGTCTGAATCCGCCATATAACAAGCATTATAAATTGTCGGAAATGGTATAAACGCAATCTGCTAATATATGTAGAGCACCCTAATAATGTATAAATCTAAAAGTAACAAAGCCGCTGCGTCAAGCAGTGGGGAAGACACCATCTACGGCGAATATTTCAAATATACCCGGGAATACCAAGAAAAATACGGGGAAAACACGATCGTCCTCATGCAGGTCGGCACATTTTTGGAGGTATACGGGGTCCGTGATCCACAAAGCGGAGAACTCGTGTTAAGTAAAATCAAAGAATTCGCCAGCCTCTGCCAGTTCAACATTGCCGAGAAAAAGGCGACCTACAACCACGACCCACGAAGTGCGGCAGGCCAGCTCATGATGGCAGGATTTATGCATTATCTATTGGACAAGTATTTACCCAAAATGCTCGACGGTGGGTTCACGGTGGTGGTGTTCCTACAAGAGAAGGAAACGTCGGACCCCCGGGCCGGCTATAAACGCGTCTTACATAAAATCTATTCGCCCGGAACCTATTTGTCGTGCGACACCGGCGAATCGGCTGACCAGCTCACCAACAATATCATGTCTATCTGGTTCCACCTGTCGAAAAACATCCTGGTTTCCGCGGGACCCACTGCCACCCCTAGCCCCGCCCTAAAAGAAACGCTGGTCTGCGGCATCTCCGTGATCAATATTTTTACGGGGAAATCGTATATGTTCGAATACCAAGTGCCGTTCGTCCTGAATAACAGCACATTCGACGAGCTGGAACGGTCAGTGTCGATCTTTTCACCGAGCGAGGTGATCGTGGTCAGCCCCTTCGACGCCCCGACAATAGATAAGATTGTCCAGTTTGCGGGGATCCGGGCACCCTCGTTCCATAGTTATCGCACCGAGGACAACAAGGCCGAGAACTGCACGAGCCAGCACTACATCAAACAGATTTTGACAACGTTTTATAACGACGATACGTATGATGTGTGTAGTGAATTCACCGAGAACATCGTGGCGACCCAATCGTATTGCTACCTGTTGGATTTTGTCCGCGAACATAACCCCGACCTGGTTCGTAAGATTGGGCTGCCTACGTTCAATAATGTGTCGGACCGGCTGGTGCTGGCGAATCATACCCTGTTGCAACTCAATATTGTGGCGGCCCCGGGATCGGGGGACGGTAAGCGGTCGTCGGTACTGGCCTTCCTGAACAATTGTTGCTGCCCGATGGGGAAACGGCGATTTCAACATCAACTGACGAACCCTACCTCGGACGTCGATTGGCTCGAGGCGGAATACGATACGATCGAGAAGATGGTATCCCCTGAATACTACCCCATGGTCGACACAATGCGTAAACTGCTGACCCATGTCCGCGACATGGAGAAGCTGTGTCGGCAAATCGTGGTGCGAAAAATGTACCCCTCGTCGGTCGCGCAGCTCTATAAGAGTGTGGAGACGATCCAACGGATCAACCATTTATTCGGCCAAGATGAAGAGTTGACACGCTATCTTTGTAGCGATTTTTATGGAAACGATGACAATGACACTGTAACGGAACCGGTGGGTGACGGATCCACCGCGGATCGTGTGTTTGGATTAGCGTCAGCACCCAGAGCGTCAGCAGCCACTGCGCCCACACAAGAGCAAACAGAGGAGCAAAGTGCGTATCAATACATCAACCAAACATGCACTGATTTCATGAGCTTCATCGACAAACACTTCAATATCGAGGTGTGTAAGAACATCCAGTCCATGACCACCTTCACCGACGGATCAACTGGCGGTAACATGATCCAATCCGGCGTATCGGACAAGCTCGACGCAGCGATCAGCGATTACGAACAGAGCCAACGGATCTTTTATGGGCTACGCCAGCATCTGAATGGGCTGATGCAAAAACACGAGGGAACCACCGATACAGAGTATGTCAAGGTCCACGAAACCGAGAAATCGGGGGTCTCGCTCCAAATCACCTCGAAACGGTCGCTGGTGCTGAAAAAGCTTATCGACACCGGTGGATCCGGCTCCATGGTGGAAATTGGCGGCGCCACGATCGACCTGAAAGAAATCCGGTTTTCCAAGATCAATGCGACTTCGACCAACGTGGAGGTCGACAGCCCCTTCGTCTCCCAAATTTGTAAAAAGATGTTTATGTTCAAAGACGTGGTGAATAAGCTCATCGCAGAGGTCTTTATGGAGGTGCTGGGCGACCTCGAGACGGAGTGGCTAGAACCGCTCGAGAACCTGATCGACTACGTAGCCAAAGCCGATATGTTACAATGTAAAGCGTATTCGGCGAAGAAATATAACTATTGCCGTCCCCAAATCGACACCGAATCCACAAAATCGTATGTGGACACCTACGACCTCCGCCATTGTTTGATCGAGCATTTACAGCAAAACGAGATCTATGTGACCAACGATATCTCGTTGGGTCGACCAGAGCAGACCGGGGTGCTATTGTACGGGACGAACGCAGTAGGGAAGACCAGCCTGATCCGGGCGATCGGGGTCGCGGTGATCATGGCCCAGGCCGGACTCTTCGTCCCGTGTTCCCGGTTCGAATACCGACCCTATACCGCAATTTATTCGCGAATATTAGGGAACGACAACATATTTAAAAACCTGTCGACGTTCGCAGTGGAAATGAGTGAGCTCCGGGTGATCTTGAAACACTCCGACCAGAATAGCTTGATTTTAGGCGACGAGCTCTGCTCTGGTACTGAGACCGAGTCCGCCCTCAGTATCTTTGCGGCGGGGCTGATGAAACTCACCGAAAAACAGGCATCGTTTATCTTCGCGACCCACTTCCACGAAATCGCCAGGTACGACGAAGTAAAGGATTGTGACAGTATCGCACTCAAACATATGACTGTCCAGTACGACCGCGAAAACGACTGCCTGGTCTACGATCGTAAACTGAAGGAGGGCTCGGGGCCGAGGATCTACGGCTTAGAGGTATGTAAATCGCTCTACTTGGACCAAGAGTTTTTGGATTTGGCGCACGAGATTCGTAGCAAGTATTTTCCGGAGGCACGGGGCGTCCTTTCGAACCTTCCGACCACGTACAATGCGCGGAAGGTGCGGGGGACGTGCGAGGTGTGCCAACAGACCCTATCGTCGGAAACCCACCATCTGAGCCCGCAGGAGGCAGCGAGCGCCGACAATGGTTATATTGGGACCTTCCATAAGAATCATAAGGCGAATTTGGCGGCGGTGTGCGAGGCGTGTCACCTCAAACTTCATAAAAACAATGTGAAAATCGTGAAAAAGAAGACGACCAATGGGCATAAGCTAATGGTTTCGGGAGACTCGGCTTAAGAGCACACTGTCGACGTAGCTAGGGACCAGCTGCGCGGTAGACCAATTATCAGCGTCACCGTAAATAGGGGTACCAACGACCTTGACCAACTGGGGGTTCATGCTGATATCCTCGTGGTACGTGAGCGTAAAATTGTTGCTGTCGTACTTGATGAGTGCATTGTAAGAGGCGTCGGATAGCCCCGTCATATTGGCTGTAGGGGACTTTAACGAATACGAAGGGGCATTGAGGATGTTGCAATAGATGCTACAGTCCACGTTGCCTACGAACACGTTACTTATGTCGGTGCAATCCACGTTACCGCACACACTGGAGCCCTCCGTATCCTTACCCATGGACCCCGCATCCATGTACATATATGTGTTACCGCTCGGGTCCATGGACTCGATCACGTATAGCCTGGGATCTGAAGCTAAAGATATCATCACGATCAATAATAAACATAACAAATAGGCACTTTTTACACCTTTGCGCATTGAAAATGCGCGTGGTAACGTTACTTTGCCACTGGAATCGCCCACTAATGTGGGCGATTTAAATCGGCAAAGGTGTAAGAATTTCATGTTGAGGCGTCACACGCTAGTTATATTTACTATTGAAATAAATACCACATAACAATATCAATAAATCTATATAGATATATAATATACATCCTTTGCACCTTCGCGCATTTTCTGCGAAGCGACCTGCGGAAAGCGTGGTAACGCCCGGCATAAGTTATGTAAAACTTGAAAGCCCCCCCTCAATGTGTGGAATGTTGAAAGTTATATTTTTACCTGAAAAAAATATAAGTTGATGTGTGGAGAACCTTGACCCCGTTCAAAAACCAAGGTTTTTTACACCTTTGCGCATGGTAACGTTACTTTGGCGCAGCCCACCCGAAAGGGTTTGCCTTATGTACCAGAAGAATCGGCAAAGGTGTTACTTACCATTGGGGGTCGGTCCCACGTTACCCGCTAATAATTTCCCGTTTTGATAGACACGGCATTTGAAAGTTTGCTGCGAAGGGGCACTGCAAACCTCGTTGTTATTGACCCCCACAAAGTACTGTAAGGCAGGGCTTTTCGTGGAGGCAATGATGTACGACCATAACACCCCGAACAGCCCACCAATGATGAGCGATGCCAACAGTTGCCATATGGTATAACAACTGTTACGAGCGTTCCAAACGATATCAAACAGTAATAATATGGGAAAAAACACGATGGTGGCAATGTTTTGCATAATAAAATTGTTGGAAACGATGGTATAAAGCAGATAGCCAAAGGTAAAAGAAATAACCGATTGACCTAACGGTAACTTCGAAATTTCGCTCGTTTGCCCAACAGTAACCATGTTACAGATCTCGGGTTTTTCGGCGGGACTAATCATCGGTATAACGTTCGACATGGCATTTCCAATGATAATGGTGCCAAAACTGGAGAACAATAGTCCGGCGATGTATACGAGACCCTTAAAATCTTGGTTGAAAATCGACGATAGGGTGAAAAAACATACAAGAATAAATGGTGCTAAACGTAAAAACAAATATGAGAATGCTACGATATTCAATTCCATTATACTATTCTTAGATATTTTGCAGGGAACCTACGGTTCCCTCAGGGCGCCAAAGGCGCCCAAGGGTTGAGCGGCGAAGCCGCTCTGACCCCTGCGATCCCTCCCTTAATCGCATAGGTGAGATAATGAATCTCTATCTCAACCATTGAGCGCCTACGGTTCCCTCAGGGCGCCTTCTATGGGCGAAGCCCAAAAGCCCAAGGGTTGAGCAGCTT
>Ga0114973_10001800_pt1 | contig 15720 bp, 21 predicted proteins | sample M_140807_MF_Meta_FD_87025 | JGI IMG/M metagenome (GOLD analysis project Ga0114973, IMG submission 87025) | Freshwater microbial communities from Lake Montjoie, Canada to study carbon cycling - M_140807_MF_MetaG | ecosystem: Environmental > Aquatic > Freshwater > Lake | place: Lake Montjoie... | reverse complement strand
GCTGTATATATGTTTTGATTATATAATTTAATGATCATTCTACATTTTATGTTTATTTCTTTTTATATTTATATTATTATTATTTAATGAATATAATAATAATAGTTTTTATTTTATCTTGTGTAGGAATTGCATATTTTTTATTTACTACCTTTTATAAAAAAACATCTGCAAAGTTTGTTGAAAATAATGAATATAAATTAAAAAATAACAAATATAATAATAGTTTAATATTATTTTATACATCTTGGTGTATACATTGTACTAAAACAATTGAACTATGGAATACACTTAAAACAAAAGATAAATATAATAAATACAATATTGTATTTTTAGAAATTGATTGTGATCAAAATAGCGCAGATGCAGACATGTACAATGTTACAGAATATCCTACTATAATTTTAGTAAAAGATGATATAAATTATATTTATGATGCAAATTTATCTGAAGAAACATTAGACCTATTTATTAATACAATAATAACTAAATAATTTTTTCTTTTTTATAATAAATGGATATAAAACCTCAAATAAATATAGACGAGTTATATGATACTAAAAAAAAGAATGATTTATCTAAATATAATTTATTTAATAAATTATTATTAAAAATACATACTAGAATAAAAACTGCATCTAGACAAAGAAACAGTGACAATTTTTGTTCTTATGTTATGCCTGAAGTATTAGTAGGATATCCTAATTATAACTTAAGTGATTGTTTAGTGTTTATAGTGGAGTCATTGGAAAATAATGGATTTTTAACTAGATATATACATCCAAATCTATTATTTATAAGTTGGAACCACTGGGTCCCTAAATATGTTAGAGACGAATATAAGAAAAAAACTGGAATTGCAATTGACTCTATGGGTGAACAAATTAATAAAGATAAATCAGTTGTAAGGTTTAATGATACTAAACAAACTGACTTTAAAACAAATAGTAAATTTGTATACGATGATATTTTATTACAAAGTCTTAAATAAAATTATTTAGGTTGTTCTTTAGTTGGTTCTGCATTCGTTTTTTCAGTATTAGTTGCTTCACTATTAGTTGGTTTTTCAGTTACCTGTTCTGCATTGCTTGGTTCTGCATTACTTGGTTTTTCAGTCACTTGTTCTGCATTGCTTGGTTCTGCATTGCTTGGTTCTGCATTGCTTGGTTCACTATTAGTTGATTCTGCATTGCTTGGTTCACTATTAGTCGGTTCTGCATTACTTGGTTTTTCAGTCACTTGTTCTGCATTACTTGGTTCACTATTAGTCGGTTCTGCATTAGTTGGTTTTTCAGTCACTTGTTCTGCATTAGTTGATTCTGCATTGCTTGTTTCTGCATTACTTGGTTTTTCGGTTACCGGTTTTTCGTTTGATTTTGTAAATAGTCCAAATATAGATGATTCTTCCTTTTTAGGTTCTTCTTTTTTAGGTTCGTCTTTTACAGTATTTTCTTCAGGTTTTGATTTTGTAAATAGTCCAAATATAGATGATTCTTCCTTTTTAGGTTCGTCCTTTTTAATTTCTTCCTTTTTATCTTCTTCTTTTACAGTATTTTCTTCAGGTTTTGATTTTGTAAATACTCCAAATATAGAATTTTCCTTTTTAGGTTCATCTTTTTTAACTTCATTGGTTTGAACATTTTTTTGATTATCATTTGTTTTAGCATCCTTTTGTAAATTATAATCTTCTGTTAGATAATTATTATTTATTTTTTCTTCTTCATATTGCATTTTTTTTTCTAGATTAGGTTGATATGTTACTTGTGGTTGACCTACTTGATATTGTGTAGGTTGTCCGTATTGAGTTTGTCCATACTGCGTTTGACCGTATTGAGTCTGTCCATAAGGAGGTTGACCATACTGCGTTTGTCCGTATTGAGTCTGTCCATAAGGCGGTGGTTGTCCATAAGGTGGTTGACCATACTGCGTTTGTCCATAAGGTGGTTGTTGTCCATAAGGAGGTTGTCCATAAGGAGGTTGACCATACTGCGTTTGTCCATACTGCGTTTGTCCATACTGCGTTTGTCCATACTGTGATTGCGGAGGAACTTGCTGGCTATATAATGGTTGATATGGCGCTCTTTGATATTGGTCTGGTGGTCCATATAATGGTTGAATAGTAGATGGTCCATATGTAGGAACTGGATTTACAGTTTGATCTGTACTATTTAATGCCGTATTTAAGACCGTATTCGTTGCTAAGGCCGTATTAGTAGCTAAATCTGTATTTTTTTCTTTATTTATCATTAATTCATTATTAATCATTTTATCATCATTATTCATACCTGGTTTATTTAATTCTGCATTTGTAGAAGGTTTATTTAATTCTGCATTTGTAGAAGGTTTATTTAATTCTGCATTTGTAGCAGGTTCAGTAGTTTTAACAGGTTCAGTAGTTTTATTAGGCTCTGTCATTGGTACACTATTTATTATATTTTCAGGTGTAACATTTTGTTTATCAAAAGATGTTGGTTCAGGCGTTGTCTCTATTACTTCAGGTGGAGGAGTTTTAATATTATCAATATAATTAATACGTTCTTCATTTAAATTTTTTACTTTTTCATTATATATTTTTTCAAATAATATGAGTGCCTGAATAAAATACTTTTCACATGTAGTATATAAATTTAATATAGTATCTCTTGTTTCAACTTCTAATAAAAAAATATGATCTAATGTTAATTCAGGATTAATAGTATATTTATTTTCTTCATCATTTATTTTTACAACAAATAATTCTTTTAAAATATCAAGCATTTTATTTCTATATTTTTGAGTAGTAATTTCAATTAAATTTATTTTTTCTATATATTGTTGTATAATTAAATTATCTTTTTCTATTACTATATCTTGCATAAATTTTAAATCATTACAATGATCTAGTCTGCTCATATCTAATAATTCTATATCATGAAATGTCTGAATATTTAATGGCTTATTCTTTTTACCTGTAAAAATTTGATAAAACAATATTAAATCTCTATTATATTTTTGTTTCATTTTTTTACTTCGTTTACTCCATGTTTTAGTTTCATAATCAAATATATCATAATATAGCGTGTCTAACTCTTTAATACCCACTTCATCGGTTAATCTTTCTGTAGCAGTTAATGAACATAGTTTCTCTCCAGGATTTAACTTAATATAAGCTCCTTCTACATTTAAATCAAGTTTATTTTTTAATATATCTAACCGTTTTCTACATAAATTCATAGGATTTGTTAATTGAACTAATACTGGTTTCACATTTTTAGGAATATATTTATATTCATCAATATCCTTTAAATAAAATGTTTTTTTATTACCTCCTTCAGTCTCATAAGAATATTGAGGATCAATGGTTGTAGCGATTGCACTATATACCATAATTATTTTAACATAAAATTTAGAAATATTAAAAATAACCTTTTCTTTTAATTTATTATTAGAAGGAATAACATCTATCATGTCAGCTACAGTTTTTTTCCCAAATATTCTATTATTTAAAAATCCTAATTCTAGACCATTTAACTTTTTATCTATAACACTGCTTGTTAAAATAATTAAATTATCATAATATTCTTTGTCAGTTAATCTTAATAAATCAATAGTATTTTGGTTTAATATATAATTTATAGCTATATCATCTATTTGTGAAGCTAGACTAACTACCTCAGTTGTATCTTTAGAAGAGGTATTACCCATTTATTATAATAAAATAAAATAAAATTGAATTATAATTTTAATTTAATATAAATTACAAATGATCGACCATGAAAATATTGAACCCATCTCTATGAAAAAAAAGGATAAAAAAATAAATACAACCCAAAAAAATAAATCAAAACATAAAGATTTATTTAAAATTATAGATATGATGAACTCAAGTGATGAATTGATGTCATCTCAAAATATATTAACAGATGATAGTTTAGAATGTTTATATTCAAATGATGATAATACATGTAAAAAATGTAATACTATGCTTAATATTACTGAAGAAGGATTTTATTGTTGTACTAATACCAACTGTTCTATTATTAATACTGATGTATTAGATTTTGGTGCAGAATGGAGATATTATGGAGCAGATGATACAAACTCTAGTGATCCTACTAGGTGCGGTATGCCTATTAATCCTCTATTGGTTGAATCCTCATTTGGTTGTATTATTACATGCAATAACAATTCAAGCTATCAAATGAGAGTTATTAAAAGATATACTGATTGGCAGTCAATGCCATATCATGAAAAATCTAAATATGATGACTTTAATATAATAACTAATTTAGCAGCAGCAGAAGGAATACCAAAAATAATTATTGATGATGCAATTCGTTATTATAACAAAATTTCAAATGAAAAAACATTTAGGGGTTTAAATCGAGAGGGTATTATTGCAGCATCTATTTATATTGCATCCAGCATTAATAATAATCCAAGAACAGCAAAAGAAATTGCACGAATATTTAAAATAGATAATACTAGTGCAACAAAAGGCTGTAAAAACGCATTAAGTATTTTAAATGATATTGAAAAAAATATGGATGAAAAGACTGTATTAAATAATTGTGCTCCGTCTACATTTATAGATAGGTATTGTACTAAATTATCTATTAGTAAAGATTTAACAAAACTGTGTATGTTTATAGCATTAAAGGTTGAAAAAGATAATTTAATACCAGAAAATACACCACATTCTATATCAGTAGGAATTATTAATTATGTCTGTAATAAATGTAATTTGCCAATTACAAAAGAAAAAATAAGTGAAATAAGTACTATTAGTACAGTAACTATTACAAAATGCTCATCCACTCTTGAAAAATTTGATCTTTTACCGACAAAAATAAAAAATAAATATGTTAATAATAATTAATGATAAAATATATATTTATTATACCTTATCGAAATCGCGAAGAACAAAAACATTTTTTTTTAAAAAACATGGAACATATATTAGAAGATTATGATAAATCGTCATATGAAATAATTTTTGCAAATCAAAATAATACTCTACCATTTAATCGAGGAGCCATGAAAAATATAGGATTTTTATACGCTAAAAATAAATACTCTTATTACAAAGATATTACATTTATTTTTAATGATATAGATACAATGCCTTATAAAAAAGGATTATTAAATTATAATATTAATAAAAACGAAATTAAACATTATTATGGATTTACATTTGCTTTAGGCGGTATATTTGCAATAAAAGGAGAAGATTTTGAAAAAATAAATGGGTTCCCTTCATTTTGGTCATGGGGATTTGAAGATAATGTATTAAATGATAGAGCAAAAGAAAAAAATATGTATATAAATAGGAGTGAATTTTATCCATTATTTAATCAAAATATAATACATATATTAGACTCATATAGTAAATTAACATCAACCAAAAATAGAGATTTGACTTTACAAAAAAATGTTACAGATGGGCTGAGTACATTAAAAAATGTTAATTATAATGTAAATGATCATATGTTAAATATTAATTGGTTTGAATGTAGTTATCCACCAAATGATACAAATTTAATTTCAAATATGGATATAAATAAAAATTCTAAACCACGATATGCATCAATGTTTAAAAATATTCTCTAATTGCTTTAAATATATTTTGATTAGTTGATTTTAGAGGTTCGCTTTTTGTATTATATCCTAGATATTCTTTAATACATTCCTCTAATGATTTAATTTTTAATTTTTGTGTACAATCCTCTTCTGTATATGTTGTTTGACGCATTAATATTTTAATGTCATTATTAACATGTTCATTATTAACAATTTGTTCATTGACAATTTGTTCATTAATAACTTGTTCATTAACAATTTGTTGATCATCCATATTTAATAATAATTTTATTTTATTTTTAAATATAAATGATATTAAATTATTTATGCCCACCGGCGTTAATTTATCTAGTATTTTTTTTGATACAGGTTATTATTGAAATAGGTCATAAACAATATAAACAGGCATTAACACAGACTATCATTTGTATTATTTTTACTTGCGTATTACAAATATTATGTAATGCCGAATTATCTCTTATTTCATGGATCTTAGTATTTATACCTATTATAATGTACACCTATATGGTACTTATTATTTTTATGGTATTTAGATTAAATCCTGAAAGCGTAAATCAATATTTAATAAAAAAATAATTAAATATAATAACATATTATAATTATGGCGTCTGTAAATGAATATAAATTATCTAATTCATGGAATTTTTATATTCATTTACAAAATAGTGATGATTGGAGTTTTGCTAGTTATCATAAAATTATGACGATAACTTCCGTAGAAGAAGCAATTCTTCTTAATGATGAAATTAATATTGATTTCATTAAAAAAAGTATTATGTTTGTTATGAAAGAAAACATTAAACCAATGTGGGAAGACCCTGAAAATAAAAATGGAGGTGGGTTTTCATTCAAGGTTCATAACAAACACGTTGAATATGTGTGGAAACATTTATTTTTTATGCTGATTGGTAATTCATTGTCAAAGGAACAAATAAATGGTATTAGTATCTCTCCCAAAAAATCATTTTGTATTATTAAAGTTTGGATGAAAGATTGCAAACATATTAATCCTTCTATTTTAGCAAATATTGAATATATGGATAAAACTGGATGTTTATTTAAAAAACATTGTGCGGAATAAATATTTTAGTAATATATAATGGAAAAATTAAAAAATAAACTTAATAAAAAAATACAAATAATACAAAAAAATCTAACGGAAAGTCAAAAAAAATGAAAAAAAGAATGTCTACAAAAAATTATAAAGGTGGTGCTAGAACCTTATGGGGATCAAAAAACTCTTATTTATAATAAAATGTTTATAAAAATTAAATTATTATAAACATTAGTATGTTAGTTTAATTAACTTGAATAAAAATTTAGAAACTATAATAAATAATATTTGTATATATTATATGGCTTATACAAGAAAAAGAAATACAAGAAAAAGTAAAAAAAGGGGTGGGGGTAAAAGTATAACTGCTTCTGCTGCTGCAAGAAATTCTTTAAGCAGAAGTGCTGCTTCAAAAGTAAATAGTAAAGCTAAAGATTATGAAAAAACAGCAACTGAAATATTGTTAAATATAAATGAATCATTACCATATGATTTAAGACACACATACAAAGAGAATATAAAATATAAAATAAAGAGACGCATCCAATTAATTTTAAAAATAAAAGATGCACTAAAAGGAAGTTTATTAGAAAAAACTAGAGAAGATCTTATGCTTAGACTTGCACAAGAACAAGAAAAATTACTTAAACTGAAAACTATATTCCAAAATCAACAACCTACTCCTGGTATGAGTGGTACAAAAAATTGGTCTGAGGGGGTTTTTAGGGGTGTTAATAATAATAATTAAAAGTAATACAATTTATATAAATTGTTTATTTAAAAACTAATTATATTAATAAAAAAAAATTTTATTAATATATAATAGAAAAATTAAAAAATAAACTTAATAAAAAAGTACAAATAATACAAAAAATTTAACAAAAAGTAAAAAAAATAAAAAAAGAATGTCTACAAAAAATTATAAAGGTGGTAAAACACCATATGCTTTGAGGCAAGACACTTGGAACGGTAAATAAAAAAAATATTTATTAGCACGACGATGGTAAGGGAGCAAGACCCAAACGAATAACTCCAAGCGACGCAACATTATATTGAATAATAAGCGGCAAATCATTTTCCATATAAATTTCTATTTGATTACATAAATTGGTACACTTAATAAAATAATTTAGGTTTTTAAGAGAGAATTCGCCTTGAATTATTTTATTATGTTTTTGAATAAATCCCATGCCATCTGACTCAGACCGAATAATTTCGGCAGTAGCAAATGATCCATTACATTTAAAAATAAGCTGGTTCTTAACCGACTTAATCTCAAGCTTATCCGAAATACAATTTAGATCGCGAATAATTTTTTGAAAATCATTTGATGGCAAATTGATAATAGACGAAAACTTAACATCAGGAATTTTAAGCTCTTCATGATCCGGCTCAATCAATTTGAGCTTTTGTATCTTGCATTGTTCCTTTTGTTTATTTTCAAACTTTAATACAAGATGCTCTACAATACCATCATTATAATCTGCAGTCTCAATATATACAGACAAAGTATCATCAGTATCAATAGTATTAATTAATTTAAATAAATGAAACATGTTTACGCCAATAATAATTTTTTCTTTTTTGCATTCATAAAATTCAAAATTATCATTTTGCAAATGTAAATGTACTAAAATCGTATGTGACTTATCCATGTTAATAATTTTAATTCCATCTTTTTCAAATGTAATATTAGTTTCAAGCAAAATATCTTTTAAGGCAGTCATAAGAACACGGAACGGCGATATTTGTACAGTTTTAAACATTAAAATATAATCATCCATTTATACATATTTTTTTAAAATCTTTATATAAATATTTTATTATAATATATGTATGATTATATTATAATTGGTGGTGGTATAGCAGGATTATATTGTGCTTTAAACCTAGATAATTGTTTATTATTAGAAACTGACAATAATTTAGGTGGCAGATTGTTTACAAATAAAAACCCACATTATGAAATTGGTGCAGGCAGATATAGCAGTACTGATAAAATATTAATATCTCTCTTAAATTATTTTAAATTAACTCCTATACAAATTGGATCTAAAATAGATTACATACATAAAACAGATTATGGTCCATTATATGTAGAAAATGCAGATAAGTTATTTAATGATAAAATAAAGACATTACAAAAATCAAAAGTATCATTAGACCTATATAATATAACTATGGAAGAATATTGTATACAAAAATTTGGTAGAAAAACAACACAAGATTTAATAAATATGTTTGGATATGTTGCAGAATTTAAAAAATTAAATGCATATGATTCTATAAAACAATTAACAAACTATTCAAATGACAAATATTTTATAGTAAAAGAAGGATTTAGTGAATTAGTAAAACGCATGTCTGTTCATATAAATTATAAATTAAATCATAAAGTACAACATATAGAAAAAATAGATAATTATTTTAAAGTAGACCAATATTTTACAAAACGAATTATATTTGCAATACCACCCATACATCTTTTAAAATTTCCAATATTAAATCCAATTGCTGATTTATTACATTCCGTAGATACAAATAAATTATTAAGAATATATGCAATTTATAATAATAAATGGTTTGAAGGATTACCTACTATGACTACAAATTCTTTTATTCGTCATATAATACCAATTAATAGTAAAACAGGTTTAATTATGATTGCATATGTAGAAGGAGAAGATGTAAATCCATATTTAAATAAAGAAGGAAAAATACAAAAAGATATAGTTATTAAAAATAAAATTCAAAAAGAACTTAAATTATTATTTCCTGATAAAAAAATAATAGAACCAACTTATTTTAAATCACATTTATGGAAAATTGGTGATCATTCTTGGAAACCAGGATATAATTCAGTTAAAATAGCTAAAGAATTATTAAATCCTATCAAAAATATTTATATTTGTGGAGAAGCATTTTCGCATAAACAGGCATGGATTGAGGGTGCATTACAAACAGCAACTGATGTTCTTGATATGCTTTAATAAAAACAATTATTACATTTAAAAATGTAATAAAGTCATATACATATAATATGTAATGGTAAATGATAATATTACAAAAGCACCATTACAAATCATGTATTTGAGTGTATCAGTATTTTGTTCATTTTGTGCTTTTAATAATTGTTATGTTTTACAATGTTGTAATATTATTGGGATCATGTGTTTAATTGATCTTTATTTTATTAAAAATAAAGATATGATTTTTCATCATATATTGGCTTTATGTATGATCAATTATACTCATATTAATAATAATGAATATACTAATGCATTAATTTCTATTATGTTAAAAACTGAAATATCAACTATATTTTTGACAACAAATAATTTATTAAATTGTAGAACAAATTATTTTAAAAATATAAATAAAATATTATTTGTGTTAACATTTATGTATTATCGTATTTATAATTATGCTTATTATTTGATATTAAATAAAAATACTTATACTATATTTTTTATATATTCTAAAAATAAATTTGAATTTTGTAAAGTATACATAAGTATTTATGGGTTATTTATGTTAAATTTATATTGGTTTTATCTTATTTTAAAAAAAACATTATTTCAAAATTGGAGAAAAAGTATAAAAGGTTGAAATAAAACAAAAAATATGTAATAATCCATGAAAAAATACATGTTTATTACAACACCATTCTTTATTCGAATAATAATTACTAAAATAAAAAGATATAGCAATTGCTAATAAAATTAATAAAAAACTAATTTTAAATTTATAAATTAGAGTATAAATAATAAATGTTATTATTACTATTTTTGCTACAAATGCATCTATTTTATGAATTATTGAATTTTTTATTGGATTATTCCAAAAAAGTTGAGAACAAATTATACTTAATATTAATAAACACACTAATAAAAATTCTATTTTAATTATTTTATTTAAATATATTGTATTAAATATAAAATATTCAATTGATATAATAAGCAATATATTAGTATAACACAAATATTTATAATTTGTATTAGTTATCTGTAGCATAATTAAATTTATATTGTATATTTAAATATTTTTTGTATTATACTTCTTTACCATTATAAATCGTATTTAGTTGACGATTTACCTTAATAAATGTAACACATTTTGGAATATTTTTAATATTTTTTGATCCAATATATGTCATTGTTGAGCGTATACCGCCTTGAATATCTAAAATAGTATTTTCGACTGGCCCTCGATGTTCAATTTTTACAGTTTTACCTTCACTACTTTTATATTTAGCAACACCACCACTGTATGTATTCATTGCTGTGTTTGAACTCATACCATAAAATATTTTATATGTTTTTCCATTTTCTTCTATTAATTTTCCGCCACTTTCATTATGACCTGCAAACATTGATCCACTCATTACAAAGTCAGCACCTGATCCGTATGCTTTTGCAAAATCACCAATGACCTGTAGGCCGCCATCACTAATAATATGTGCATCCATACCATGCGCAGTATCAGCACATTCCATGACAGCACTTAATTGAGGCATACCAATCCCAGTTTGTTTTCGTGTTGTACAACAACTTCCGCTTCCAATACCAACTTTTACAATATCAACTTTGCCTTCAATAACTAATTCTAATACGCCTTCAGATGTGCAAACATTACCGGCAATAATAATTTTATCTGGATATTTATCTCTCATACTTTTACAAGTATCAACCATTTTTGACATATAACCATTTGCTACATCAATACAAATAAATTTGGGATCAACCTTTTCCATTATTGTATCTAACTTATCTAAATCATGTTGATTTATTCCTGTTGAAACAGCATAATATTCTTTATTTAATGATGCAGATAATAGATCATCGCTTGTATAATACTTATGTAAACAAGTTATAACTTTATGTTTTTGCATTTCAAGAGCCATTTCAATTGTTCCAGTTGTATCCATATTACTAACCATAATTGGAACTCCACTCCAAGATAATGGCGAATATTTAAATTTAATTGTTCTCTCAAGACTAACTTCAGATCGTGAGGAATATTGATTTCTTTTTGGAAGAATAAGAACATCTGAAAAGTCTAATTTTACATCATCAAGAATTTTCATGATAGAATATTATAATAGAGAAAAAAGTTTTTAAATCTTTAAAAATGATAATTATAAATTAAGTTCCCTATATTCTTGAGCAAGCCCGCATGTAGGACAGCATATTACTGCAGGAATATCTTCTATTAATGAATGTTCTATAATTTGGGTTGTTTTAATATATTCTCTTGCACTATAATGAAAACATGTTATCATAAAATAACATATAGCTGTAAATAACATCAAATCTAAAGATATATTTTTTGATTGTTTTTGTTCAATACAACTATTTTCATTTGCTATGCAGTAACCATTATTTTGTATACATGCATATTTTATATCATCTATTTCGATATAATACTTATTACAATCTGCATATAAATCATCGTCTTCTATCATACTAATACAATTTGATGTTAACATATTTGGGCATGTATTAGATAATATATAATGTTGACTATACCATAATTGCTGTAAAGATAAATATAAAAAAACATATATAAATAAATGAACGCAATATTCAGCTTTAGTTCTAGATTTTATTTTTGCATATACATGACATGGTACAATACAACTTAAGAAACATGATTCAGTGTCACATTTACATAGGCCGGTTTGCCACTCTCCTTTATTTAATATATTGTAATCACTCATTATATTAAATATATGAATATTTTTAATATAATTTAATAAATAAGATAGTTATTAATTAATATATTACTATTTTCAGGATATGTTTCTAATATATTTTGATCTGTTGTTAAAATATCATATTCATTTTTTTTTAAATGTATATTATCATTGTTATTATTATTTATAAATGGTTGATTTATTTGATATAATCTATATTCTTCATGAAAAATATTTGCAGGAATTTTATCAGGAACTTTTAAATCACTTGCAAATTGCATTTTATTATTGTATTTTAAATTATCAAAAATAGTATCATTATATATAAATCCAATTTTATCAAAAATAGATTTTATATTTTTATAATTTTCTTCAAACATATCTTCATATTTTATTAAAAATAAATTATTAATATTAGTATTTTTAAATTTATTAAATTCTTTAATTGTATCTATATATTTATTTATACTATGTCTATTATTTAATAAGATTTTTTCATTTCTTTTATTCAATGATGAAAATACATATATTGGATTTCTTATAATAAAAATTTTTATATAATCTGCGTATAATGTTAATAATTCATGTTCAGTTATTAAATAAGGATTTTTACATAATACAAAATCATAATTAGCATAAATACTATTATCATCAATAAATGGTACTTCATCTATAATTTCATAAATATTTTCAATATGACCTATTATACATCTTAAAATAGTTGTTCCGCAATGAGGAAACCCAAAAATAATAATTTTTTTAAACATTTATTATATATATTAGATATTAATTTTAAAAATTTTATTCATAATGTTAATTACTGGACCAACTGGTTTATTATTTTTTATATTATTATGTTGATTAATGAATAATATGAACATATTCGTTTTATTTAAATACAACCAAATATTATAAATAAAAAATAATACTAAAGTTGCTGTTATATCATATATGTTATTATTTCTTAATGTCCATAATGGTATAAGTTTTATACAAATATTAATAATACAAAAAAATAATATATTAAATATGTTATATTTATAAAATATCATTGATATTAATAATAATGTATTATGTATTATTCCAATTATTAATGCCAATTTAGGACTATACTTAGTATATTTAAATATAAATAATAAATACCATGCAAATATCCAATATGAAAATACAAAATCTATTCTATATATATTGTTCATAATATATAATTATTTTATAATTAATATCCAATTTGTCCAATGTTTATATTATTTTTTATATTTTCTAATTGTATTTTGTTTAATAGATAAAAATTTGTATTGTTAATAAATAACCAAATATTATAAATAAAAAATATTATTAGTAATGATTTTAAATCATATATTTTATTATTTCTTAATCTCCATAATGGTATTATTTTTATAAATATTTGAATAATACAAAAAAATATGATATTAATTATATTATTATTATAATATATCAATAATAATAAAAGTATTATATTAGAAATTAAACCAATTATTAATGCTAATTTAGGACTAGATTTTATATATGTTAATTCATATAATACATACCACGCAAAAATCCAATATGAAAATATAAGATGAATATTATCTATTTTTATTTCCATAATATTAATATAAATATTAAAATTCTATTGCATCATCAAATGCTTCATCTTTACCAGATTTTTCTGCAAGTGAATATTCAGATACTCTTGACTCAAAAAAGTTTGTTTTTTGTTCTAAACTAATCATTTCCATAAAATCAAATGGATTAACCGATTTATATATAGCATCTATTCCTAATTGAATTGCTAGCCGATCTGCTACAAATTCTATGTATTGGCTCATTAATGCTGAATTCATACCAATTAAACGACATGGAAGTGCCTCATTAATAAATTCTTTTTCTATGGCAACAGCATCTTCAATAATTTCTTGTATTTTCTTTTTATAAAGTTTCTTTTCAAGTCGGCTGTATAAATAAACAGCAAATTCAGTATGTAAAGCTTCATCACGAGATATTAGTTCATTTGAAAATGTTAGTCCGGGCATAAGTCCTCTTTTTTTAAGCCAATAAATAGAACAAAATGCACCAGAAAAGAATATGCCTTCTACGCATGCAAATGCAATAAGTCGTGTAGCAAAATTAGATTTTTTATCTTGTATCCATTTTAATGCCCATTTTGCTTTTTTTTCTATACAAGGAAAATTATTAATAGCCTGAAATAATTTAGTTTTTTCGGTATTGTCTTTAATATAACTGTCAATTAAAATACTATATGTCTCAGAATGAATATTTTCCATAGCAATTTGAAATCCATAAAATGCACGCGCTTCTGGCAACTGTACTTCGGTCATAAATCTTACTCCCAAATTTTCAAGAACAATACCATCACTTGCCGCAAAAAATGCTAAAATCATTTTAATAAAATATTGTTCATTTTGGGATAATTTCTCCCAATATGTTAAATCTTTAGAAGTGTCTATTTCTTCTGGTCTCCAAAAACAATCAACTTGTTTTTTATACATTTTCCATATAATTTGATCAGACACAGGAAACATAACAAACCGATTATCATCTTCTTGAAATAAAGGGTCTGTAGAGTGTTTAGACATTCTAAGTATATTATTAAAATATATTTATATTTTAATAAAATATAATAATGGATATAGAGATTTTATTAGAACAAGAAAAAATGAAAGCATTAACCGTATTAAAGGAATATAATACTAAATATTCTTCTAAAAATAATACACAACTTTTAAATACTTTAAATTACTTATATTCTTTGCTTGAAAATGAAGTAAATAAAGAAATTAAAAAAATTATAGAAGAAGATATAAAAATTATAAAGGAATATTTATAGTTTAGAAAGTTTAATAGTATTATATTTTAAAGATCCTTTTATTCTATTATAGAAATGTTTTTTCCATATTTTTTTAAAAATATTTATTTTATATGTATGTAAAATACACATCTCTCTATTTGTATCATCTGTAACTATTTCTACAAGTTGCAATTTATTAAAATGTCTTATAACAATATTGTAATTTTGTATTGTTGGATGTACTAGATTATGTCTTCTTATTAATGAAAATAAAGTTTTCATATATATTCTTAATTCTTCTTTCCAAACATTTTCATAAAATTCTTCCAAATTATAACTATAAATAACCATAAATCCATCACTTATATTTCCGGAATGTATATAGTCAAAATATGGTTCACAGGTTGCAAGTTCTAATTTCATACTTGCCGGACCTATACTTTCTGTTATACTTTGCGCCATGCTTTTTATATTTAAATTAAAAGTTTTTTAATATTCAATTTTTTATTTTATATATAATTTATATATATAATGAAAATGAAAGGATATGCATTATTAAATAATGTAGCATTTTTGTATTTT
>Ga0114973_10001799_pt1 | contig 15726 bp, 21 predicted proteins | sample M_140807_MF_Meta_FD_87025 | JGI IMG/M metagenome (GOLD analysis project Ga0114973, IMG submission 87025) | Freshwater microbial communities from Lake Montjoie, Canada to study carbon cycling - M_140807_MF_MetaG | ecosystem: Environmental > Aquatic > Freshwater > Lake | place: Lake Montjoie... | reverse complement strand
TTTTTACTCCGCCGCCTCCAGCATATTGTCGCCTTTGGCTTCATGAATGCGCCGCTCCATCTCTGGACGGAAATGCTTGATAAGACCCTGAATAGGCCAAGCCGCCGCGTCGCCAAGCGCGCAAATCGTATGACCTTCGACCTGCTTGGTGACGTCGTACAAAGTATCGATATCGCCTAGTTCAGCATTGCCGGTGCGCATCTTTTCCATCACGCGCCACATCCAGCCTGTACCTTCACGGCAAGGCGTGCATTGGCCGCAGCTTTCATGCTTGTAGAAATAGCTCAATCGCGAAATGGCACGCACGATGTCGGTGGACTTGTCCATCACGATGACCGCTGCGGTGCCTAGGCCGGAACCAACAGCCTTGCAGCCGTCAAAGTCCATTGGCACGTCCATCATCATCGCCGCAGGTACCAATGGCACTGACGACCCTCCGGGGATTACCGCAAGCAAATTGTCCCAACCGCCTCTGATGCCGCCGCAATGCTTTTCGATGAGCTCACGAAATGGGATACCCATTTCTTCTTCGACAACGCATGGCTTTTCAACATGGCCGGAGATTTGGAACAGATTTGTGCCATGGTTATTCTCGCGACCAAAGCTTTTGAACCACGCCGCGCCGCGCCGCAGGATCGTTGGCACTACCGCAATGCTTTCGACGTTATTCACGGTCGTCGGGCAACCATATAGCCCTGCCCCTGCCGGAAATGGCGGCTTCAAACGCGGTTGGCCCTTTTTGCCCTCAAGGCTTTCGATCATCGCGGTTTCTTCGCCGCAAATATAGGCGCCAGCGCCGCGATGGACGAAGACGTCAAAGTCATACCCTGATTTTGCAGTATTCTTGCCCAGCAAACCTGCCGAATACGCCTCGGCAACAGCCTTTTCCAGAACCTTTGCTTCGAAAATATATTCACCGCGAATGTAGATATAGGCTGCACGCGCGCGCATCGCGAAGCCAGCGATCAGCGCGCCCTCGATTAGCTTATGCGGATCATGACGGATGATTTCCCGATCCTTGCAAGAACCAGGCTCGGACTCATCGGCGTTGATGACAAGGAAATTGGGACGCTCTGGCGTTGGCGCTTTTGGCATGAAGCTCCACTTCATACCCGTGGGGAAGCCAGCACCGCCGCGACCGCGAAGGCCAGAGGCTTTCACCTCCTCAATAATCGCGTCCTGCCCAATCTTCATCAAGGCGGAGGTTTTGTCCCAATCGCCTCGTTTCTGCGCCGCTTTCAGGGCGAAATCCTGATAGCCATATAGATTGGTAAAAATGCGGTCTTTGTCAGCGAGCATCAGCCCAAACCTCCAAGAAAAAACCATGCAGCGCCTGCAATAAGCAACCCGATCACGCCAAGTTTAATAATGCCAGTCAGCAATTTCCACGCGACGAATGCCGCGATAAGAACGCCAATGAGAGGAAGAAATTCCATTACCAATCGCCCCGGTAATCATGGTTCTTGTCGACCATCGCCTGCAGTGTCGTCGCGCCGCCATAAGGCTCAACCGTGTGACGACCTGGCAATTGCGTACCGACCTTTGGCTGCTTACCCTCTGCAAGATCGCTTAGGATAGCGGTCATGCTGTCATAATCGAGATCTTCGTAATTATCATCGTTGATCTGCACCATAGGTGCAGAAGCGCAGTTACCCATGCATTCAACTTCATTCAAAGTGAACAGGCCGTCGGGCGTTGTTCCACCCTTGACCAGTCCGCTGTTATTGCAAGCCGCGATTATGTCATCCGACCCGCGCAGCATGCATGGCGTCGTGCCACATATTTGCACATGAAAACGGCCAACTGGGGCGAGATTGTACATCGTGTAAAAGGTAGCGACCTCATAGGTCCGCATATATGGCATGCCGAGATAGCAAGCGACATATTCAATTACCGGCACTGGCAACCAGCCCTGGGTCTGCGTTTCTTCGCCCACCTGACGTTGCGCCAGATCAAGCAACGCCATCACGGCAGATTGCTGACGCCCCGCAGGATAGCGGCCGATGAAGATATCTGCCTTCGCCTTATACGCCGGCGAAAAGGCAAAACCGCCCCACTTGGCGCGGGTTTCAGCTTCATCAGGGATATGCACTGCACCAGCCATTAGCGGACAAACTCCACGCGCGACACTTTGTCGCCTTCAAAACTGTAAATCGACATGACATCAAAGGGTTCAGACGATTCCGAACGATACACTTTTTCGTACAACACAGCGTAATCGCCTAAAGCATAGCTTGCCACAATCTCTGCCCTATTCTCGGGGAATTCAGTAAACATTGCCTTCAATCCCGAACGAACACCCTCTTTCCCGTCGCGAACAACAGCCCCGCGATACACAGCCTCGGCAGCATCATCGGTCATTAACGACACATAGGCGTCTGCGTCTTGTGCGTTATAATACGCAATCATCTGCTGCGCGGTTGCGAGGTGCGCGCTCATTGGGCCGACCTTCCCTGCGACAATGCAGCAGCGGAAACTTTTGGGAATTCGCGAAAAAATGAGTCAGCCATGTGCTTCTTTCCGTCCCCAAATCCGTCCAATATAAGCGCCAAACATCATCGCGGCCGCAGTCGACCCCATGGCAGCGGATGCCAGAAACATAAGCTCGCGTGTCATCAGCGGTCACACTCCCCAAACACGATATCGAGCGCGCCCAATATGGCGGTCGTATCCGCAAGCATGTGCCCGCGGGTCATGAAATCCATCGCTTGGAGATGCGAAAATGCCGTCGGCCGGATTTTGCAGCGATAGGGTTTATTGCTGCCATCGGCGACAAGATAGACCCCGAATTCGCCCTTGGGGCTTTCGGTGGCGACATAGACGCTGCCTGCTGGTACTTTGAAGCCCTCGGTGTAGAGTTTGAAGTGATGGATCAACGCTTCCATCGACTGTTTCATCTCGGCCCGCTTGGGCGGAACGACCTTGCGATCGTCACTGCAAACCGGACCTTCTGGCATTTGTTGCAAGCATTGCTTCATGATACGAACAGATTGACCCACTTCTTCAACGCGCACCATGAACCGGTCGTAACAATCGCCGCGCGTACCGACTGGAATATCGAATTCCATCCGGTCATAGACGTCATAAGGCTGGCTTTTGCGGATATCCCAAGGGATGCCAGCGCCGCGGATCATCGGGCCGGAAAAGCCCCATTTTATGGCGTCTTCCTTCGAAACAATCGCGATATCGACGTTGCGCTGCTTAAAAATACGGTTGTCGACAACAAGCGACATAGCGTCTTCAAACAGTCGCGGCATGCGATCATCCAGCCATTCAGCGATGTCGGTCAGCAGCTTCAACGGCACATCCTGATGCACGCCGCCCGGACGGAACCAAGCCGCATGCATACGCGCGCCGCTCGCCCGTTCATAAAAGCCCATTATGTCTTCGCGAATTTCATACAGCCACAAGGGCGGTGTCATCGCGCCAACGTCAATGATATGGTGGGCAATATTTAGTGTGTGGTTCTTTATCCGTGTAAGCTCGGCGAACAACACCCGCAGATATTGCGCGCGGATCGGCACTTCCAAGTCCAGCAGCTTCTCGACAGCGAGCACATAGCTATGCTCCATCGCCATTGGCGACGCGTAATCCAAACGGTCAAAATAGGGCAAAGCCTGTAAATAGGTCTTATACTCGATCAGCTTTTCCGTGCCGCGATGCAAAAGACCGATATGCGGGTCAAGCCGCTCGACGATTTCACCATCCAACTCCATCACCAAACGCAAAACGCCGTGCGCTGCGGGGTGCTGTGGCCCGAAGTTAATCGTGTAGTTCTGGATGACGTCATCGCCAGTGGTGGGCGCGAGATCTTGCTGCATGCTCATGCCTTGTCTCCCGTCGCCTTAGGCTTTCGAACACTGCGTTTAACGGCTTCCTTGTTCGCAGCTTTACCGGCGCCTGTCTGTGTCGCTGTATCCGTCGTTTTGGGTGTAGGCGGTGGCGCAGCGTTGCCAGCACCCACGCCGGTTTTCTCGTCGCCCGGCAGGATATAATCCGCGCCTTCCCATGGCGAGAGGAAATCAAAATTACGGAAATCCTGCGCCAATTGAACTGGCTCATATTTGACGCGTTTTTCTTCTTCGGAATAGCGCAGTTCCACATAACCAGATAATGGGAAGTCCTTGCGTTGCGGGTGCCCTGCAAAGCCATAATCTGTCAAAATCCGGCGCAAATCCGTATTACCCGAGAATAGCACGCCATACATGTCGAACACTTCGCGTTCCAACCATCCGGCAACAGGCCAAATGCCCGTAACCGACGGAACTGGCTGATCTTCATTCGTCACAAGATGGACGCGGATGCGGTGGTTTTTAGTTAGGCTCAACAGGCAATATACCACCTCAAACCGGGGATCGCGATCAGGCCAATCAACGCCGGCGATTTCCATCAATTGCTGATAAGCGCATTCGTCACGCAGTTTAATCATGCACTCCACCAGTGCATCGCGATGAATATGCACAGCAATTTCATTATTGGCTTCTTCAATAGAAACCAGATGCTTACCCAGTGCTTTTGAGATAGCTTCTACCGTACCATCAGGCGTGGTAATCAAAGGTGCGGAATGGGTCACCGTTCAATGGTTCCTGTCCGGCGGATTTTGCGCTGCAGCTGCATGATACCGTACAACAATGCTTCTGCGGTCGGAGGGCATCCTGGCACATAAATATCGACCGGAACCACGCGATCGCAACCACGCACAACACTGTAGCTATAATGATAATAGCCACCACCATTGGCACAGCTGCCCATGGAAATGACATATTTCGGCTCAGACATTTGGTCGTAAACCTTGCGCAAGGCAGGTGCCATTTTGTTGCACAGCGTCCCAGCCACAATCATTACGTCGGACTGACGTGGTGACGCACGTGGCGCTATGCCAAAGCGTTCAAAGTCATAACGCGGCATATATCCGTGGATCATCTCTACGGCGCAGCATGCAAGGCCAAAGGTCATTGGCCATAAGGAACCGGTGCGTGCCCAGTTAAACAGATCTTCCGCGGAGGAAACGACAAAACCCTTGTCGTTCACTTCGCTTTCAATATCCTTGAAGAAGGCTGCATCGGGCGCTTGCACATCCGAGAGTGCTGGTGTGACTACTCCCATTCGAGTGCTCCCACTTTCCATGCATAAATAAAACCAATGACCAGTTCGAACAGGAACAGCATCATTGTGCCCCAACCAATCCAACCTGTTTCACCCAGGCTAACTGCCCAGGGAAACAAAAAGGCGGCTTCAAGGTCAAAAATGATGAACAGAATGGCTACGAGATAGAAGCGGACATCAAACTGGCTCCGCGAATCTTCGAACGCTGGAAATCCACACTCATATTCCGTCAGCTTCGCTTCAGTCGGCTTATGTGTGCCCGTCAACCTAGACACACCCATAGGCAAAAACACAAATGCCGACGACAAACCGAGCGCCACCACGAGGAAAAGCAGTATAGGCAAATATTGCGACAAATCAGTCATATCAGACTCGCTTCCGAACCCCGTAAGATGCGGCGCTTTTAGGCAGAAGAATCCTGACCCGCAAGGCCAAGAATCGGCATTTTTTCTAACATTTTCATGGTTTATTTTATGGCGCCGACCAACAGCTTGTGTAGCTTGCTATGTAGGATATCGTTTGCCGCCAAAACCTGAACATCTGCTATGTGCGGGCTGCGCCCGCGATAGTCAGTTACAAAGCCGCCAGCTTCGCGCACCAACAAACATCCCGCAGCCGTATCCCAAGGTGACAAGCCGCTTTCCCAAAAGCCATCATAGCGACCAGCGGCGAGCCAAGCCAGATCAAGGCTGGCAGCACCAAAGCGCCGGATACCCGCGACCGAAGGACCAATCGCGCCAAAAATCTTGGCCCACTCGTCAAAATCGCCATGCCCCTTATATGGTGTCCCGGTCGCAATTAACGCTTCATTTAATTGCCGGCGTGCCGAAACACGTAAACGACGATTGCCTAACCAAGCGCCCTTACCCCGTTCCGCCCAAAAGCTTTCATCCGTAATCGGATTGTACACAAGGCCTGCAAAAATATCACCCCAGCCCGAACCGTCGGGCTTTGGATCTTGCACAGCAATCGAGATCGCAAAATGCGGAATGCCGTGAAGAAAGTTGCTGGTTCCGTCGAGCGGGTCGACGATAAAACGAGGCTTGCCCTCGGCGCCAGCAATCTCGCCGCCTTCTTCCATCAAAAAGCCCCAATCGGGCCGTGCGATTTCGAGTTCCCGAAAAATCGTATCTTCGGCGCGTTCATCGGCCTTGGAAACGAAATCGGCAGGTCCCTTTTGCGACACCTGCAAATGTTCGATTTCGCCAAAATCGCGGCGAAGCTTTCCACCCGCTTTACGGGCGGCTTTTTCCATGATGGTCAAAAGACCGGTTAATGCAGGCATTAATCAGCCTTCCGGACATATTCCCGCTCGTACACATCCACCACGATCCGCGTGCCCGAGCTGATGAACGGCGGCACCATAACGCGCACGCCATTGTCGAGAATTGCAGGCTTGTAACTGGAGGATGCTGTTTGGCCTTTAACCACGGCATCTGCTTCAACGACCGTTGCTTCGATATGGTCAGGTAAAGCCACGGAAAGCGCTTCATCGTCATACATTTCCATGACAACATCCATACCATCCTGCAGGAACGCCGCAGCATCACCCAAAAGGTCGCTTGGCAACGTCACCTGGTCGTAGGTTTCCTTGTCCATGAACACCAAATTGTCACCTTCGGCATAAAGAAACTGGAAATCTTTTTGGTCAAGGCGCACTTTTTCAACGCTTTCCGCCGAACGAAAACGGATATTGTTTTTGCGGCCATCCCGGAGATTTTTGAGCTCCACCTGCATATATGCGCCGCCCTTACCCGGTTGGGTATGGGCGGTCTTTACGACGCGCCATAGGCCGCCTTCATATTCCAGAATGTTACCCGGCTTGATTTCAACCGCGTTGATTTTCATGAGTGCACTCGCTTGACAGATGGAAAGAGCAGGCACGCAAAAACGTACCGTTGGACGCGGCCTTTAGCGATGACAGCGCGATTAGGCAAGCAGTGCGTTGAACGCCTTTACGGCTTCTGCCGGCCCCTGTGGGTGGGTCCAGACCGCGTTGCTGACGGCAATGAAGTCCGCGCCACCATCAATCAACGGCTTGGCGTTATCAGCTGTGATGCCGCCAATAGCCACGCAGGGCACTTCGGTTACAAGAGACCATTTCTGCAATGTATCCAAATCAGCAATATGCTCAACGGCCTTTGTCTGGGTTGGATAAAAGGCCCCAAAGGCAACATAATCTGCGCCTGCCTCAGCCGCTTCCATCGCAAGATGGCGGCTGTTGTGACAGGTTACGCCAATCTGCGCGTCGCGGCCGAGCAGTTCGCGTGCTTCGCTAACGTTCCCATCGCCCTGACCCAAATGCACGCCGTCAGCCTTCAACCGTTTGGCGAGCGCTACGCTATCGTTAACGATAAACGCTACATCATGCGCGGCGCAGATTGCCTGCAGGGGCTCTGCCAGGGCAGCAGCCTCATGCTGGTCCACATCCTTTACGCGAAATTGGAATGCGGCGACTGGCCCCGCAGATAACGCAGCCTCAAGCTGAACGGGAAAATCGCCGGCTACTTCAAGCGGCGAGATAAGATATAATTGGCAGGGAAATTCTTTCATACTGGGCTCAATAGCGCGGCTTTAGGCCAGCGGCAAATCCCTTGCGCATTTACTGCCGACCTATATCAAAACTGGCCTCAAACCTCGAATACGAATTTACGTGGCCCTGACCCTAAGTCGCAGACGCTGCGTGAATTTCATCGATAGCGCTGGCGAGTGCCGCGTCAAATTCGTCCGTGGTCATCTGGTGGCGCAGATCTTCCAACAACGCGCGGGAGAAGCTTGCGATCATCCCTTTGTTCTTGGCAAGCTCGGCGCACGCTTCAGGACGGGCATAGCCACCAGACAAGGCGACAACACGCAAGACGCGTGGATGGTTGATGAGCCCATCAAACGTACCCGCCTCGGCCGGAATTGACAGTTTAAGCATCACCTTGTGGTCGCCTGATACATTATTCAGCGCCTTCAATATCTCGTCGCGCAGGATAATGTCGCTTTGCGCGCGGTCAGCGCTTTTGATGTTCACTTCAGGCTCAATGATTGGCATCAGCCCATTCGCTAGGATCTGCTCAGCCACTTCAAATTGCTGCTTCACGATCGCCGCGATGCCCGAAGGCGAAGCCTGATTGATTACGGACCGCTTTTTCGTACCAAACACGCCCTTGGCGTTCGCGCGCTGAAGCAGTTCATCAAGACCGGCTATTGGCTTCATCAATTGAACACCATCCGCTTCGTCCTCAAGTCCCTTGTCAACCTTAAGGAATGGCACCACGCCGCGATCTTGCAGCGCTGCTGGAACGGGCTTGCCCCCGGCGTCGCCATCCATAGTCCGTTCGAACAAGATCGCGCCCAACACTTTTTCGCCGGAAAAGCTCGGTGCAGTAATAATCCGCGCACGCATGTCGTGGATCAACGCAAACATTTCCTCGTCGTTTGTGTAAGCATCTTCTTCGACACCATAACCCCGAAGTGCCTTGGGTGTTGAACCGCCGCTCTGGTCAAGCGCAGCAATAAAACCAGATGCAGTGGCCACTTTTTCAAGCATTTGAGCGTAATTCATGAGCAACTTCCTTAATTTTACCTCGTGCATACGTATGCACCAACAGTTGAAAAAAAAAACGAGGCGCTACCTCGAATGTTTAAACGATATTCAAAGCATCAACACCGGGGAGCGGCTTGCCTTCCATCCACTCCAAAAAAGCACCGCCCGCGGTCGAAACAAAGGTAAAATCTTCAGTTACTCCCGCGTGTGCCAAGGCTGCAACTGTGTCACCACCACCTGCAACCGACACCAACGAGCCTTCGCGCGTCAACGCAGCGGCTGTGCGGGCCAGTGACACTGTAGCCGCGTCAAAAGGTTCAATCTCAAAAGCACCCAATGGACCATTCCACACCAATGTGCGGCAATTTTTCAGTACATCCGCAAGCGCCTCAACAGCGGCAGGCCCGACATCGAGGATCATCTCATCAGCAGCGACTTCATGGACATTCACTGTCCGTACCGGAGGATTTACCCGGAATTCGCGTGACGTCACAACGTCATAAGGCAAATGCACGGTGCAGCCAGCGGCGTCCGCGGCGTCCATGATGGCATTGGCTTGGTCGGCAAGATCATACTCGCACAATGACTTCCCGACATGCACACCGCGCGCGGCCAAAAAGGTATTCGCCATGCCGCCACCGATAATCAGATGGTCAACTTGTTTGACCAGATTATTCAACACATCGAGCTTTGTAGAGACCTTTGCTCCGCCAACTACGGCTGCCACAGGATGCTCTGGCGAACCAAGTGCCGCTTCCAACGCTTTTAACTCGGCTTCCATCGATCGACCAGCATAGGCCGGCAGGATATGCGCGAGCCCTTCGGTTGACATGTGCGCACGGTGCGCCGCCGAAAATGCGTCATTGACGTAAAAGTCCCCGTTCGCGGCAACGGCACGGGCAAGTTCAGGATCATTCTTTTCTTCACCAGCCCAAAAACGGGTGTTTTCGAGAAGCGCGATGTCACCATCGGCCAATATACCCACCGATTGCGCCACAACATCGCCCGCAACTTCCGGTACAAACATGATTTCGCGGCCAACCACCTCTTGCAAGGCATCAAGCACCATAGACACTGACATTTCGCTATGCTTGTCCCCCTTGGGACGCCCGAAATGTGCGAGCAAAAGGACCTTGGCCCCCTTATCCGCCAGTTCCAGCACCGTCGGCAAAAACGCGCGCATGCGCGTTTCATCCGACACACGCCCGTCGGCCATGGGTACATTCAGGTCAACGCGAACAAGTGCCCGCTTTCCCTTTATATCCCCAAGGTCGTCAAGCGTGCGAAATGCCATCATTCAGCTCCTTGCAGCAATTTGCCGATGACGCCGGCGGTGTCGACCATGCGGTTGGAGAAGCCCCATTCATTGTCATACCAACTCAACACGCGCACCAACTTGCCGTCGATTACGGCAGTTTCAAGGCTATCGATGGTCGAGCTTGCCGGGCAATGATTATAATCGATCGAGACCAAAGGCTCGTCCGAATAGGCCAGCACGCCCTTCAAGGCACCTTCTGATGCCGCCTTCAACAACGCGTTCACCTCTTCGACGCTCGTATCACGCTTTGGCGTGAAGGTCAGGTCCACGATACTAACATTGGGCGTTGGCACGCGGATGGCAGAACCGTCCAATTTACCTTTGAGTTCGGGCATGACTTCACCAACGGCACGCGCTGCGCCAGTTGTTGTCGGGATCATCGACATTGCCGCGGCACGCGCACGGCGCATGTCATCATGTATCTGGTCAAGGATCTTTTGATCGTTGGTGTAGCTGTGGATCGTAGTCATCAGCCCGCGTTCGATACCAATCGCGTCGTTCAGCACCTTCGCCATTGGCGCCAAACAGTTGGTGGTGCAGCTTGCGTTGGAAACGATCACATCGGCAGAGGTCAACACCTCATGATTAACGCCAAAGACAACCGTTTTGTCAACATTTTTGCCTGGCGCAGAAATCAGGACACGCTTTGCACCTGCTGCCAAATGCTTCTCGGCGCTTGGGCGATCCGTGAAGAAACCCGTGCATTCAAGGGCAATGTCGACACCATTTGCGGCATGCGGCAAGTTGGCCGGGTCACGCTCTGCAGTAACATGGATAAGGTTGCCATTGACGATGATGTCATTGCCATCCGCCTCAACTGTGCCAGGGAAAGGGCCGTGAACGCTGTCACGCTTAAACAAAAGCGCGTTGGCCTTGGCGGGTGCAAGGTCATTGATCGCTACCAGCTCAAGATCATGGTCATCGCGCTCCAAAATGGCGCGTGCGACCAAGCGACCAATGCGGCCAAATCCGTTAATTGCTACATTTACAGTCATGTTTGCTCCAATCAGCCCAAACGGGCGACAATTTGAGGGGTGATTGTGTCGGCTGTTAGGCCGAAATGTTCATACAGGGCATCAATCGGGGCGGATGCACCAAAGCTGTCGATGCCAATCCGCAGACCGTCGCCGACATAACGCTCCCAACCCATCGTTGTGCCCGCCTCAATCGAAACACGTAAAACGTCCGTGGGCAAAAGCTCTGATTTATAAGCCGCAGGCTGCGCGTCGAAGCGCTCCCAGCTTGGCATGGAGACAACGTCCGCGCCGATGCCTTGTGCTTCAAGCTTGTCGGCCACGGCTGCCGCAATTTCAACTTCAGAACCCGTAGCCACTAAGATAACCTTGCGTGCGCACGAAGCTGCACGAAGCTTGTAAGCGCCCTTGGCAGAGAAATTCTCACTGATATCGGTGCGCAGCTGCGGCAGATTCTGGCGTGATAGCGCCAACACCGAAGGGGTCGATGCGCTTTTGATGGCCAATGCCCAGCATTCCGCAGTCTCAATCGTGTCGCAAGGCCGATACACGTCCAAATTCGGTATGAGACGCATCGACATAATCTGTTCAATGGGCTGATGAGTTGGGCCATCTTCGCCTACACCGACAGAGTCGTGCGTCAAAACATAGATAACGCGCGTTTCTTGCAACGCGGATAAGCGAATGGCTGCGCGGCAATAGTCGGAGAATATCAGGAAAGTGCCACCATAAGGAATGATCCCGCCATGCAACGCCATTCCGTTCATCGCTGCGGCCATACCGAATTCACGAATACCGTAGTTCACGTAACGACCAGAATAATCGTTTTTATCCAGAGTACTAGTGGAAACAGTTCGTGTAAAATTTGAACCTGTCAAATCCGACGACCCACCAAGTAGTTCAGCTATTGCAGCAGTTGCTGAAGTCAGCGCAATTTCAGATGCCTTGCGCGTCGCGATCTTCTGCGGCGCCGCGATTAAACCGTCCAGATGTGGCTTAAGCCAATCATTACTTGGCGCACCTGCCATAGCCGTTCTGAAATCAGCAGCCTTTGCGGATGCCGCGAACCGTGCGTCCCACTCCGCATGCGCCGCTGCGCCTGCTTTGCCAGTCGCACGCCATGCGCCAAGAACATCATCAGGCATTTCAAATGCAGGGTACGGCCAGTCAAGTGCAGCCCGCGTGGCAACAATTTCGTCCGCCCCAAGCGGGCTACCATGTGGTGCTTTCGTGCCTTCTTTGTTCGGAGACCCTTTGCCAATCAACGTCCGGCACGCAATTAATGAAGGCCGATTGTCGGCTACCGCCGCCGTAATGGCGCGATCAATGTCCTTGAAATCATGCCCATCGCACGCCTCAACGTGCCAGCCACTGGCCACATAGCGCGCTGTGATATCTTCGCTAGTCGACAGATCGGTCGCGCCGTCGATAGTGATCCTGTTATCGTCCCAGAAAACCATCAAACGCCCAAGCCCCAAATGCCCAGCGAGTCCAACCGCTTCGTGGTTGATGCCTTCCATCAAGCATCCATCACCCGCAACGACCCATGTGCGGTGATCAACCAGTTCATCACCGAAGCGCGCGTTGAGATGCCGTTCAGCCATCGCCATGCCTACCGCCATCGCCAGACCCTGCCCTAACGGACCTGTGGTGCATTCTATGCCATCAATAAGGAAATTTTCTGGATGCCCGGCGCAGGGACTACCTAATTGTCGGAAATTGCGGATATCAACTATCGTCGGGCTTGCGTATCCGGTGAGATACAAGGTCGCATAAGCAAACATCGACCCGTGCCCGGCCGACAGGATAAACCGGTCGCGATCGGCCCAATCGGGCGCCTGCGGATCAAATTTCAGAAATTTCGAATATAAAACCGTTGCGACGTCGGCCATGCCCATTGGCATACCGGGGTGGCCACTATTTGCTGCCTGCACCGCATCCATGGCCAGTGCCCGAATTGCATTGGCCATTTTCTGGTCACTAACGGTCATGTTCTTTCCCCACTTGTTACTCCCGAATGGGAGCGGGTGACGGGGCATATCGCAATATGCGTGACCGCCGAGTCGCTGGTCCAAACCCTTTGCGGATGCGAGCACCAAGCGTCAAGGGAGCCGGGTGCTTTTACCTGTGAAATCTATGGTGATAAATCCGTTCTCACAATTGCATTCAAAAGATAGTCTGTTAATACTCCTCAGCAGAGGATAGTAACCCATGGCAGATGAACGATTAATTTTTGCAATTGGGCGCATTGAGCGCGCTTTGTCGCGGATCGAAAAATTGGCGACATCCCCAACTGCGTCAGATGAGAGTGATCTCAGCAAGCGCCATGAAAAACTTAAATCTGAAACTCTTGCTGCTATCCATGACATGGATAAAATTCTTGCGGGTGCAGACTGATGCCTGACGTAAAAATCAGCATTGCCGGCCGCGACTACTTTGTAGCCTGCAATCCCGGCGAAGAACAACGTCTGATGGATCTGAGCGCAATGGTGGATGCCAGCGCGCTTGAGGCCGGTGGTGGCTCTCGCGGCCTCACTGAAAACCGTGCCCTTCTATTCTCCGCACTTTTGCTGGCGGATAAGCTGCAGGACGCGGGTGGCGGTGCAGTAGCCGCACCGAACGCACAAACCTCAGCAGCATTTGCTCAATCCGCTGAGGTATTAGAAGGACTTGCGGATCGATTGGAAAATCTGGCGCTAAGGCTTGAGAATTAACAATATACGCTTATATTAGCCGTTGGCGGGACTGTCCGGCACGAACTGATGAGAACATCCCTGAGGCGATTATCTATCTGAGGGAGCTGTCCCTGCCTGGGCCGTTTGGGAAACCTTAAGGTCCAGATCACACGGTGCCCACCTGACGTCCTGGCGTCAGAGGATATTCCGGGAAACGACCCATGGTGGTTCCGCCAACAATTTTCAGGAAAAGATGTGAAACCAGAATATGACAAGCAGTCGCAGAGGTTACAATATCGCGATCTGCGTGACCAGTTTGTAGGTGCACTTTCGGCGCAAGATCGCGCGCTGGCCTTTTCCAGAATCCCTAGTCCGCTAACAGAACATATTCGGCTTGGCAAAATAGTGGCTGGCTATGTCGCGATAGGGTCAGAGGTTGATCCTTCGGACCTTTTGGCGCAGGCGCATGCACTCGGCAGCGAGATTGCCCTGCCACATGTTACCAGTAAGATTGCGCCAATGCGGTTTCTGCGCTGGTCGCCTGGCGACGATTTAGTTCCCGGTCCCTTTGGGCTGCTGCAACCCGCCGAGAATTGCCTCGAATGCAAACCCGATGTCATTTTAACACCCCTGGTGGCTTTTGATTACCAATTAATGCGCCTTGGACAGGGCGCAGGACATTATGACCGCGCCTTAAGTATGCTTGACCATTCTATTGCCATTGGCCTTGCATGGTCGGTGCAGCGCGCCCCTGCCATCGCATCCGACATATGGGACATGCCCCTAAACGCCATTCTCACCGAAACATCATGGATAACCTTATGACCACACCACTCAAACAACCTACCTGGCGTAAACCAGCAGGCATGCTGGCGATATTGCTGATTATACTAGTTTGGGCTGTAATGGTGGTCAGTATATCTGATTACATAGGTGCGCAGCACATTGCCGTGCAAAGCATCATTTATTTGATAGCAGGAACCATCTGGATAGTACCCATGCGGCCGCTTTTGATCTGGATGGAGACAGGGTCTTTCCGCGCACCACCCCAAGCCTAAACTAGGGAAGTGGCGCGAGTGACGGGGCTCGAACCCGCGACCTCCGGCGTGACAGGCCGGCGCTCTAACCAACTGAGCTACACCCGCTAACTTGCGTTGGGGGCGCACTATAAGCGGCGCAAGATTCTGTCAACGGCATTCGTAGGAAAAGATTGTTTTGTAACGGATGCCGACAACAACCACGACTTCGTAATAACATGACAATTCTTGAAAATTTTTCTAGAATTCACCTTATTCTATTTCCTTAAATTGACATTTTTATTGTAATTTCAATATGTTGTGATAGTTAATACTATCACGGCACATTAACTGTTTATTGATACTACCCGGCATAGGCCAGTACATGAAAAGTAATTTCGAAGTCTACCCCGCCCCAAGGCGCGCGGTTCGTCTTGCGAAAAGGACGCGGGTTGGCATCGACCTCAGGTACAATGATGTCGCTAAAGTCGGCGAGATCACTGGGACGGAATTTGGGTTCGGGGAAATGCAGATGCAGAGGCGCCAGGTTATGTTTCGGTGCGTGCGCTATATCCGCGTCCGCTCTCAACCGCCCAAACGACCAGGGCAGATTATTATCCGTGTTTGTTATAATATTTCCAACATGGTTTTAGGTCAATATTACTGCCTTAAAGAGAGACTACACCGCGATGGGCGCGGAAATATGGAATTGTGGTTGGTAATCAAGCACCTCAAAATCTTCGATCGTAAAATCATAAATGCTATCAGGCGTGCATAAAAGCTTTAATTTGGGATTACCCGCTGGCGACCGGGACAGTTGCTCTTCCACCAGCGCGGCATGGTTTAGGTATAGATGCACATCTCCACCTTGCCAGATGAGCTCCCCGGCCTTGTACCCACACACCGACGCGAGCATGCGCGTCAGCAAAGCAGCGGAAAAGGCGTTAAATGCAAAACCAAGCCCCAGATCGCACGATCGCTGAAACAATATGCAGCTCAACACATTGTCGGCGACATGGAATTGATAGGTTTTGTGGCATGGCGGTAGCGCCATTTGATCAAGCTCTGCTACGTTCCAACCTTCAATGATATGACGGCGCGA
>Ga0114973_10001795_pt1 | contig 15742 bp, 19 predicted proteins | sample M_140807_MF_Meta_FD_87025 | JGI IMG/M metagenome (GOLD analysis project Ga0114973, IMG submission 87025) | Freshwater microbial communities from Lake Montjoie, Canada to study carbon cycling - M_140807_MF_MetaG | ecosystem: Environmental > Aquatic > Freshwater > Lake | place: Lake Montjoie... | reverse complement strand
TCTCCGGAGATTCGCGGACAATCTGTTCTTGGGTTGTAATATCAACCATTGTTATGCCCTCCGCTCATACTTGTGCATAAGGTCATACAAGGCTTTTGCCCCCTTATCACGGTTCCCACCTCCAGCACCGCGGACGGCTTTGGCGGTAAATACAAATTCACCGTCACTTAACCTAGCAGGGATTGAATCACTTGTTCCTGTTCCCGGCCCGTTCAAGTGACCACCAGCACGGACATCGGTAATGTGACCTCCGTCCTTAGCAGTCACACCGCCAGAGTCCGGACTTGTTGTTGGAGAAAGGAAATTTTTTACGTTGAACTGGGTGTACGGATATCGTTTTACTCGTTCATCGCGGGTAGGTATAGCCCTGTCGGCCATGGATTGCATGCTAGGAGTAGCCGCCGCCATAGCGGCTTGATAAGCCGCCGGGTCATTTTCTTTTTCACTACCGCTGCCCTGACTCAGCAGGTAACCAGCACCACCAGCAAGAGCCACAGCGGGTAACGGGTTAGCTTTAACAAAATCCACAGGAGACTTAAGCAGGTCCGATACGCCGAGCGCATCGGAAGCTTTGCCAAAGGCATTGGTCAGTGGGTTTTCAGTCAACCCGGTATATAACGACTTAACTCCGCTCGTTGCGCTATCGACAAGGTTGGAGATACCTCCCGGAGGAGGGGCAGGAGCCTTGGTAGTGTCGATTAGGGCTTTAGCATTAAAGTCGTTGCCCGCTTGATACTCCGGAGATTTAAACAGGTCTGCGTTGTTGGTGGGTTTAATCACGGCATCCCCACCACCTCCGCCCCCACCACCGACATCGGCAGGGGGAACGTTAGAGGTATTGCTGAACAGATCTGTCACTTTGTTAAACGCGTTAGTGACATTTCCGGAAAGAAGATCCCCACCCACAGCACCCGTGCTGGTTGCTGCGCTAATGGCTCCCTCCATGCCACCTGTAAAGTACCCAGCTGCTCCGGCAAAAGCACCGGATATTGCGCCACCATACACAGCACCTCTAATAACGTCGGAAACATTTCCGCCCCTAGCTAACGCACCGACGCCACCCACGATTGCACCTGCGGCAACTGGCCCTACGAACGGGGTGAGAGCAACGGTTGCAATAATAGGCAAAATAATTTTGGTTGCTTGACCAATGGCTTTTTTATAGTCGCCCTTTTTAATGGACGAACCAATGTCCTCAACCTTGTCTACGATGGCTTCAACTGTTTTGGTAACACCACCAACTATTCTTTCAGCCTGTTTTTCAACGTACGCAAACGGTTTCTCATACCATTTTTTTTTGTATTCCGGAAGACCTGTCTTAGGGTTAATGGTTCCAGACCCGCCAGCGCGTTTAAGCATGGCAGCTTCTTGTGGGTTGATGTGGGCAAGAATCGTATCACCGCCCCGGCCCTGTCGACGAACTTCTTGCGCCGAACGACGCAACGTAGCAAGTCCGCCCTTTGCAAAGCTCTGCTGTTGCGAAGGGCCGGTAGCTTTAGCTTGACGGATAAGCGTTAGCATCGCCGCAAAAAAAGATGCACTGAATTTAGGGGGGACAGTGTCCTCGTCGAAGACACCCCGCCGAATGGCTTCCGCACGAATTTTCACGTAATCTTTTCGGTACTGGGTCAGCAAAAGAATTGTCTGCTCAATAGCGTCCAGCATTTCAGGGGACATGCCATTGAGTTCATTTTGCAGATCAACAAGCCCCTGACGCTCTTCCGGCTTCAGGCTTTGGTAAACGTTACCAACTGTAGATGCCAGCTTAGGCAAGTCCCCTTTGGTAAAAGGAGAACTACCCATAAGGGCGTCTAGCTGTGGATCTTGCATTATTTGCGCGGCAGTTGCTTGCATGTCACACTCTTCCAGTTGAGGGCGTCGATAAAACGGAGCTACAAGCAGGGCCAGATCCTGTTACTGGTGGCCCAAAATAGCTTAAAGAGCTCCGTAAAACAAGTGCCCATAAGACGTTAGTTCTCATTTCAATACTCGATAATCACGATACCGCCTGCTCCGGTCCCACCGGAACGAGTGCCCGAGCTGGACGCTCCGCCGCCACCGCCACCGCCATAGTTACCACCGTTGATTGCCGGGGTATTGACAATAGACGAAGCCCCGCCTCCCCCATAAGCAGAGGATCCCCCCATGCCGGAGGTGTAAAACGGTATGGTGTTACTCTGTGCTCCCCCATCGGTGAATGTGTATGTTCCGTAGCCAGACCCGCCGCCTTGGCCCTTGATGTTAATATCTCCATCGGAACCGGTTCCGCCCAATCCACCGGCCACGTAGGTTACGGCACCTGTTCCTGAGGTTCCCCCCGTTGCAGAGCAATAGGAACCAAAGGACGAGGTAACCGTTGCCGCACCAACAGTTGCAGTGATGGAATTTCCGGAAGACAGGCCGGGAATATATTTTATGGACGTTCCGCCACCCCCACCGCCAGAGGCACCTTGACCTACTGTTGCCGTTCCGCCGTTTCCGCCACCACCGACAACCGTGACCTTACAACGAGAAACCCCATCTGGGATGGTCCACTGGTTTACACCACTGGTATACACCTGAACACGGCTAAATCCGGGGAGGCTGTTATTCAATAGGATTGACCCGGCCCCAACGGTCATGCTGACACCGTCAGCGACGGTCAACGTTGTCCTGCTTAAGGAGTTGGTGGAGGAGTTTCCGATAAGAAGCTGCCCGTCGCTATATGTGTTGTGCCCCGTCCCTCCTGCCAAAGCAGAAAGTATAGCCCATACAGCTGGTGACGAATTACCCCCCGACACAAGAGGGTATCCGGCAGTTCCGTAATCTATCCCCGACAAGCCAAGCTGACCCAAAGGTCCAATCCGAAACACCTCGTTACCGTTTGACTTGATCCGAAAAGAGTTACCAATCAAAAGGTTCAAATCAAATCCGGAGCCCTTCTCCGTAATCGAAGGAGCATTCAAGGTTCCGGTGATTGTCAGCACGGCAATGTTTGCAACATTGTTCATGTCGTCAATAGAAACCCCGGTATCCTTTATAAGATGGCCATCAGTCCCGTTAAATACCGCGACAGTACCAAGGACAGAGGACGAAGGACCGAAGACCGCATCCGGAGAACTGATGACAATGCTGCCCTGCCCATTCTGAATAACAATGTTTGTCCCTGCGGTGAGGTTGGCAATGTTAGTTGAGCCGTCCCCGTTGCCGATCAACAGCTGTCCTTTGCCAAAGTTACCGGTTCCGGAAGTCCGCACAAACCCGTTCTCGTTGTATAGCGTACCGTTTTCCGTATTGCTTCCGCTGGTGTTAAGATTGGTCAGCACCATGCTGGACTGACGGCCTTCCCCGGGATTTTTAACCAGAGAAACCAGCTGATTAAGTGCACGAGCAATGTCGTTTGCGTACTCCTGACTGTACTCAGCCGGAGCTCCTCCGAAGGTGGGAAGAGGCGTACGACGATCCATCAGCGTTTACCGTCTGGAGTTATGTCTATGCGTGGGTAACCAAGAGTCCACCGTGTTCCAACCCTGTCGCTTTCAACACGCATGATAACCTGACGCCCACGCAACCGCATGTAGACCTGTTCCGTAAACTGCTCAACCGGCGCACTTGCAACACGAGACACGCTTCCAACAACGGACTCGCTGTAGTTGGAACCCGGGAAGTTCTGCGTCTTCAGGGTGAGGGTTGCCTGCGGACTGTTTGTAGAATTGATAAAGGTGATATCGGGGATCACCCTGCGGATCAGCATGAACTTGTCGCCCTCACCAAGATCAATCGGGGCACTTTCAATGTAAGCGTTCAAAGGAGAAACAGGGTTTGTGGTTCCGTCATCTGTTCCGTATTCATGGTAGTACAGGTAGTTGTCGGTTGGGTTAGCCGCAATCGGGTACCGTTTGATACCGGCATCCAACCACGCGCTTCTGTCCATGGTTCCATACGTCCAAGCCTGTGCGGCATAGTTGTACGAAACATATGAGTCAATCTCGGTGGCAGTAGCGGAAGGGTAAAACCAAGTGACCTCGGTGTACTGAATGTTTACACCGACCGTGACCTTCTGTTTTTGCGCGTAATTGAAATCATCAAAGATGTAATTTTTGACGGGGCAGATCAGCTCTTTGGTTTGTCCGGCATAGTAAAAGAACTCTTTGTTGCCCATCCAGACAACAATGTCGTCCACCGCAGCCGCAGTGTTTGTTCCCATCATATTGATGTTAGACGCAATCAGGTTGACCCCGTAGGTATAGGGTGCACCAACGAATTGCATAGAGTACATTGCAGAATCCGTCCAAACAAGGATCTCTCGTTTGGTTTCAATGGCCTCTACGATCTGGCTCCCCACCCCTAGCAACAGATCCCCGGCTGTGTTCGTAGCCGTAGAGGTCCAGTCGTAGGGATCTTCTTGGCTGCTGAACCGAATCAGCATTTTGTTTTGCTCTGTAACCCCGCCGCTGTTTGGAGCGAAAGCAATAAGGTGACGATCCTTGTCAGAGACAATCGTCTTCAAAGCTTTTGTGGGGGTTGTTGTATCTTCCGACAAGTCAGCCAGAGCTACAGCAGGAGAGTTCTTTCCAGTGCGGGCATTCCAATAATAGATGTTTCCGTTCTGGACGGTAGCAACAAGGTCTTCGCCAAAGGTGTCCATGTTCCAAACACGGATGTCTACCTCGGTGGCCGTGTCGGCAGGTGTATTCCAACCGTTTCGACCCCACGTTCCGGCACCCCACCCGTAACCACCAACCTGAGTATCAAGGCCCGCGTTAATTTCATAGCTGAGGGTTACCCCCAAGCCACCGTTACCCGTGCTAGACGAGTTCGCCGGAACAGGCATAATGACGGTGTAGGTTTGGCTGTCGATAACACTATCGATCCGGAAATTCTGGTTAAGAACTCCCGGAGTAATGTTTGAGTTTGACAGCTGAACGGTAACATTAGTCATTCTCTACCTCAAGTGATCGACACAGAAACGCTGGAGACAAACGAGGTCATGCCATTGATTGATACCGAGATGTTGACCGAACCGCTAGCCACTGCCGTTCCAACAGACCCCGTACCAACAACACCGGTGACCGCGGAACTAGCGGTTCCGACCACTGACACGGTTCCGATATACCCCAGCATATTGTTGTAGTCCAACGCGTCAGCTCCGGAAAATGTTACGTAGTCTCCGGCGGAAGCAGCGTGGTTGGGGTCCGTCACCGTAAGCGTGTAACTTCCTACAGAAGCGTCAAAGGGGTTGTTTACCACATTTGTAGCTCGGATAGGTGTGATGTCGTTGAACAAATTATCTTGTTCGAGGTACAGCTTTATGTTGGTAGCTATACCAAGATAGACCTCGTTTGTCCTTGAGCTCCAGTTGATTAGGGCCCGACAGCTTCCAACATAGGTTTGATTAGAATACTTTGACCAGCCGCCAATGGATTCAGGGTAGCCCAACCGAAACCGAACACGGTTGCCCGTGGACCAACCGCCCTTATTGGCATAGGCAGTGCCGTCGGTAACATACCCCGGTTTGAGCTGGACTTTGGTTAAAGCCATCTAAATCCCCTTAGAACCCAGCAGCCACAGCGTTTAGAGCGCGAATATCGATACGAACATTCCAGTAGGTAATAGAACTTGCCGCGGGGGTCGTTCTGTTGGCAATAGCAAGTTGAAGATTTGCGCCAGAACCCGCAATGATGCCACGAGTTGCGTTGGCTGTACCGAGAACAAGGTTAGTAGCGTCAGAAGTAAAGCCCAGACCAATCAGAGCAAGGCCTTCTATAGTCCACGCCGCCCCCGTGTAGTAGCCGTTCACGGTCCAACGCTTTTGGATACGGCTTGCAAAAACGTCGCCCGTGGTTGTGTACACACCTACCATATCTACGTCGATCATGAAGTACGTATTTGCTGACGGTGTTGGGCCAAGCAACGGGTTCAGGTTGAAAGTGGTTGAAGTGGTAACTCCGCTAGATTGCGTAAACCCAAAGACGTAGGTGCTGTTTACCGAAGGCGTTGGAACAGATGTGTTACCGGATGTTGCCCCAGACAACAAGGTATAGGTGGAACCTGTTGTATCGGCAACGACCCTTTTAGCTTGACGAACTTGAACTCCGTTTTCACTGGTAGACTGACCAACACGGAACACGCTGTCCACTAACACAATACCATCCGACTGAAACGCAGTGGTTGTAGTGTTTGATGGAATGTATGTGTCGTTGGCGCGAACAAACAAACGGTCCGTTATTGCCGTGCTGGTGCTCGTTGTACCGGCAAAACGAAGATCCGTAGCACCCAGTGTATCCGTAGAAAACGCCCGCATACGAGCACGAACACCGTTGGCACTTGTCGAGGCGTCGTTACCGTACCATTCGACTTGACCATAAATGTCGTTAGCCAGAACCCCCGTATTGGTGTACTCCAAGCGGATGGTCGAACCCGACCCGGCAGAGGCAGCGGAAGCAGAGCTTGATAAATGCATCAGGGTGGATGGACTAAACGCTCCACCGCTATCATTCGTTCCAATACCGACCACACCTTTGATGTAGTTTTTGGCCGCGGAGTTCATGTACAGGTTGTAGTTGTTGGTACCGGAAGTAACGTCCCCGTAAAATCCGTAATTGTTTGTAGCTTGAGTAAGGGTGTCAGCTCTAAAACCATACTGTGTTGTCACAGCAGATCCCGCTCCTATACCCCCGTTTGCCGCGGTGTAGTGCGAATAGATTGGGAGAGTAAACGCAGTTGCCGCGGTGTAAATCTGGGACTTAAAGTTTGTGGCCGATACGGTCACGTCACTTTGAACAAGGCCCGCCGAGTTGGTTGATACCGCATTACCCGCCCCCGTAATTGGATGTTCGTTATCGATGACAATCCCGGCAGTGACAGAGGTGACCCCCAACCCAACATGCCCAAGCTGATCAATGATGAAGGGGGTGCTATCAGGATTGGTGTCGTCTTCAATAGTAAGAGCGTTTCCGGATCCCGTCTGCGTGATCCGCAGAGCCGGAGTAGAAGACGAGCCACTAATAATGATTCCCGGTTGAACGGTGCCGAGCAAGGTTATTGTATCTGCTGACGTATCGCCCAAGGTAGTGTTACCTGTAACACTTAAAGTTACCACCGTTGTGGTTCCGTTAAGCGTTGCAGTGGAAATAGTTGGGGAGTTGATAGTCGGAGAAGTCAACGTTTTGTTGGTAAGGGTTTGGACACCAGTGACCGTAGCAATGGCCTCTCCGTTCAAGGAGGTTCCGGAAGCAAGGTTGGTAATGGCATTGACCACGTTGACGCCGTCGCAATACAGGATCATCGCTGTCCCGGAAGGAACCGTAATCCCTGTGCCGGAGGAAGTTTTCAAAACAATTGCCTGACTACCGGAGGTTTTGTTTGAAACAACATACAGCTTCTGTTGAGTTGGGCAGATAACATTTCGGTTAGCCGTCAGGGCCCCGTTAAGTTCCAGAACCATATTACGAGCTTCATCTGAAACCCCGTCGTAAGCTGTGAGCGTGTAATTGGCATCCGTCATGTAGACGCTTGCTACACCCGCAATAGACGTTTCCAAAAGAGTGCCGAGGTTACGATTTGTCGTATCTCCCCAAGTGGAGGATTGTTCCCCAGTACCAATCAGTTCGATGCGTAGTCTTGTTGAGTAGCTGCTAGCCATTTAAGTCTCCTCACTGAGCGGATATCTGAGCCCAGTTGGGCGATTGGTTGATAACGACATCGTTCCAGTTCGGAACACTTACGGCCCTTACGTAACCGTAACCTACCACACCAGTGGGGAAAACGTTAGGGTCTAGTTTGATAGCTATGGAGTAAGATTGAAAAGTTCCTACCAAACCCGTAACACTTACAGTTGCCGGAGCTGTCGGACTTGCAATCACGGTTCCAACAGACATCGTCCCTACCTGCCCCGTGACAGCTATACTGTTCGGGGAGGTTTGAAACGTACTGTTTTGAAACGAGTCTGATTGAAAGGCTTCAGCCACGGAGCACCTTTAACTTAACCAGTAGATGGTTCTTCGGGAGGCGGGGTGAAAGACCCGTTGGAATAGGTCCAGCCGAACCCGCACTTATCCGCGTCCGTAAGTTTGACCATAGCACAATCTTCCGGTGGTTTCCAATCGTCTTCGTTTCCAGACCAGAGGACTGTATTGGTCACCACGCCATTTTCAACAATGGCCCATCGATAGACGTTGCTATAGTCAATGATAATACCTTGATCCAAGATCGAATTGAATAAACCTACCATGCGAACACCTCTACAAACCCGGTTCCACCATTACCGCCATTACCACCGGATCCCCCAGTAGCCCCACCAAATTGACTTATGTAAGCTCCGCCTCCTCCGCCTCCCCCAAGATACCCATTACCACCCGCCCCTGCGGTACCTCCGTTTAGGCTAGTTTGAAGAAGACCACCCCCCCCTCCGCCATAACCAGTACCAGTAGCATTTGTCCCTGCTATCCCAGTTAGTACGTTGTAGCTACTAGCTCCGCCCGGAGTCCCGAGATTAGAAGTATTTCCAGTCTGAGCATTAACTGTGGGAGAAACTACTTTTAAAGCAAAGCCTACGCCGCCGCGATAACCTGCTTCAGCCCCGCCACCGGGACCGGTGCTACCGTTTCCGCCGCCGCCATTGACATCACTTACTGCCCCACCTACCCCAGAGGATCCATTAAATATCTGATAATACAAGTATTTTGATGTTTCATTTACTCCGTGGTAGTAAGTAGTATCTTGTAGATAGGCCGCAACGGACCCAACACCCCCACCAGCAAAAAGATAATTGCCGAAAGAGCTGTACCCCCCATTTCCTCCCGGATCCCCCTGATTGTTGACGGAAGAACCAGCTCCCCCTGTCCCAGCGGCCCCAATAGTTACCGAAACAGTGGACGACAAGCTTGTACCATTAACCACGTTTTCTACGCAAAGACCACCACTACCGCCTTGACCAGCGTAGAGCAAACCACCACCCCAGCCACCGCCCCCGGAACCAACAACCCGAACATAAACAAAGGTTATCCCAGTGGGTTTTGTCCAAGTATCACTTGAGGTAAACAACTGATAGGTTGGACCAACATAGGTTCCGGTAGTATTTAAGGTTGTGCCGGAAAAAGACAAACCGTTTCCTAAAGTAAACTCAGAGGGAGAGCCACTTCCGGAAGACGATTTACCGAGTAACACTCCACTGGAAGAGGTAAACGTGTGTTGAGCATTCCAGTTGGATGGTCGTACGAGGGCCGTGTTAACCCCGTCAGACTTAGCAGATTGATACACGTGCTTGAATGTTATGGCCATATCAACTCACCAACTGTACACTTCTACGTAACCGTTGCCACCCGCTCCGCCCGCTCCGGCTGTAATAGTACCACTTGGAGGGGTTGCGGTCATGTACATACCACCGCCACCACCGCCGCCGCCGCCAAGATACCCCACGCCTCCCGCTCCACCAATAAATGGGGAGGACGGATAGTTAGCAAGGTTTCTCCCCCAAGCACCTGATCCACCATAACCCTTAACCGTTGCGGCAGTTCCTGCGGCCCCGTTTCCATATGGAGATGATACAGCCCCGGGAGCGGTCCCCAAAGAACCGGTGTTTCCGCGTTGGTTGGCAACAGTGGCCGCTGCTACTTGAACAGCAAAACCCACACCTCCGTATCCGGCGGTGTAATAAGTTGCCTCATACCCAGCTGCTCCAGCCCCGCCGCCAGCTGGTCCAGCCGGAGCATTTGAAGCATGCGTAGATAAATTTCCGGCACCTCCGGAAGAAGCCAGAAGTACTTGAACGGGATCTGATTGATAACCACCATGGGAGTAAGCATTGGCTACCGAAGACTGCAAAGCACTGCTTTGCAGAAAACCAACGCCCCCCGAAGCAAAAAGCCTTGCCCCAGATGTGCCGCCAGCGTTGAAACTAGAACTTCCTCCCCGTCCCCCAGCTGTGGCCACTGCTCCACCGTATATTTCCCCAGTGCCAGCTGTTCCTCCAGAACCAACAACAATCCCCGCGGTTGCACCCATGCTACTTGCTAAAAACAAATACTCCGTTATCAAACCACCACTTCCACCGGCTCCCCCCAGTGTTGAAGTTTGATTGGTAGACGTCCCATTGTTTCCCCCGTTTCCACCGCCACCACCACCAACACATCGAACAAACACAAAAGTAATACCGGAGGGCTTTGTCCAAGTTCCATTAGAGGTAAAAAGTTGGTAGTCCGAGGTTGACCCACTATAATACACAGAAGATGAAATAACTCCCGCTGCCAACGTCAAGTTTGTTCCGGGGGTTATTTCTTCCCACGTCCCTGTTCCTCCGGTAGCTCTACCAAGGAGGCGACCGGACGCCATGGTGAACGTGTGGGAGGCATTCCAATTGCTTGGTTGAACAAGAGACGTGTTTCCGCTGTCAACATCGGTAGTCACAAAAGAGTGTTTAATGTCTACTGTCATGTTTGTTTACCAGCTAAAAACTTCTACAAAACCGTTCCCACCATCTCCGCCTACTGTATTTAGAACGTCGTTTATATCAGAATACCCACCGCCACCTCCCCCACCGAGGTACCCTTGGCCTCCGTTCTGTGCAGATGAGTTTGACCCACCTCCACCGTACCCACGCACAGAAGCGTTTGTCCCAACAGCTGTTCCTTGCAAAGATGCGTTTTCGCCTGTTTGGGAAACAGCTACTGCCGCGGCTATGAGACTAGCAAAACCTACTCCACCGCGTGTTCCGCTATAATAGTTAAAATCGTTTGGATCCGTAAACCCCCCGGACCCTCCTACCGCCGGAGCCAAAGAACTATTATAAGGACTTTGCCCGGGAGAAACCGAACGTTTGTTTACACCGGCACCGTTAAAAATACCCGTAAAGTTTCCTACAGGATTTCCGCCTCGACCGTGGTAGTACAGGGTTCGACTGCTATAGTAGGAACCAAAACTAGCCGATCCCCCTAACGATCCTCCTTGTTTTACAGCTCCCCCATTTCCTTTTGCGCCTACAACAACGGAAGCCGTGCCCGATAGCGAAGAGGCTAAAATAAAAAATTGGGCTAGCGTCCCGGGATACCCACCAGAGGCCGGAAAAATTACAGGTCCTAATCCGCCTGTGCCGCCTTGACCGCCCCCACATACCCTGACGTAGACAAAGGTAGTTCCGGAGGGCTTTGTCCAAGTTCCATTAGAGGTAAAAAGTTGATAGTTTGCAACGCTGGAGTAATTCGATACTTTCAGTGTGCTTCCATCAAAAGCCAGATACCCGCCAAGAGACAGTTCTTCCGCATTTCCCGTAGACGCAGTTGACCTGCCCAAGAGAGCAGGACCTGTCATAGTCAGAACATGTTCCGCGTTCCAATTAATAGGACGTACAATCGTCGGGGTTGCCTCGTCCGACACAGAGGAAACAAACGGATGGGTTAGTGATATGGTCACTGAACCCTCCCCTTAGGCGATACGAATAATCGCGTTAGAGGCATCTGCCGTTGGAAACACCACGGTAAAGGTACCCGCCGAGGCAGTCTTATCCGAGCCAAAGTCTAGAACAAGGACCCCCGGATTGGTGTATGTGTGGGTAGGGGTGGTGTTATAGATTAGCGCACCGCGAGCCGTAAAGGACGCCGTCGACCACACCGCATCCGAAAAGTCTGTGAATGAGGTTGTGCCAGAGGTTGCTGGATCGACGTTTGCCAAAGCCAGACCGCCCGCGGTGTATGCCGAACCAGACGAGTTTGTGGTCTCGTTGCTGGAGGAATACGCGGTAGTTGTGGCGTCTAAGGTTGCGCTGCTTGTGTACAGGGCAATCTTGAAGGTGTCGCCGCCTGTAGCGCGAAAGTCATGCACGGCCTCAAGAATCTGCTTCTTGAAGGAGGTGCACATAAAGTTTCCAGTGAAAGCCATAGTTTATCTCCTGATCAGAGAAGCGAGTTCTGGGTGACCTGCCTGTTCCAGAAGATAGCAGACAGTGGTGCGGTCGCTCTTTATAGCATGTTCCATGTAAAATAGAACCACCTTTTCCATGCGACTACGGAAAGCGAGAGCTTGGTCTCGGATAGGTTCAGGGGCCGAATCAGCAACATGCATAATTCGGTCTGAGGCCAACTTTGCCCAGAACTCAGGGGGGCTTCCACCGTTGGTGGTTGCCTCAACCTGAACAGACATAGCTTTGATTTCCATTGGTTCAGTAAACATTAGCTTGCTTTCATTCTAATTAAGCCGTCGCGGTAAGAATCGTTTTCTTCACGCCCTTCGCCAAGGTTCTTCAGGCGCATGACGGACTCACCAAACCGTTGGTTGTAAAGATTGATGTAATCAGGTTCGCCCTTCATAAAGGTATAAGCTTCTACAAGAGCCCCGTAAAGAAGAGCCTGTTCTGCGTTATCCCCTATCCAAGTTGTTCCAGCACTAACAATGGATTCGGGTTGATAGTAATAATGCATCTCAACCGAGTAGCCATCGTCAGGGGTAGGAGCCAAGATAAAAGACGTTGCTGAGTACAGAGCGTAGTACTTTGGAAGACCCGTTGAGTTTGTCGGGTTGTACTCTTGCAGGAACTCTACGTCTTTGTTCAGAAGAAAACTTTGCGTCCCCGTTTTAGTAACAGCCAACGAGAAGGGGGCCAAGAAGTCAGAGGGAACAACAAGGTACTTGTTGCTAGCCGTAGTAGACCCGGTGACGTTCTTTCGAAAAACGGCAAGATCCACCGAAAACAGGATCCGCTCCTCTGCGTTTTTGATGAACGTGTCGATGTTGTTATTAAACGTTGTCTCGTTGTACTCGCAGAAGTCCTTAATGGCCTGCACTAAAGTCGCATAAGTCCACGCCATCACACAATCTCCACTCTAACAATCCCCTGCATACATACACCCTGCGTAGAGGTGCGCGCAATAGAGGGAAAAATGTTTTGCCCAACCGGTACGTCGATAGGTTCCTTACGATCTGGCCGAGGTTCAAAGAGTGCTTGCGGCTCACCCGGAGGAAAAATTGGATCTAACTGAGGGTGCTTTGGCTCCCAGCATTCTACGCATGCACGAAACCCATTCCACTGTTTCCGCAAAGAAGTATACGGATACCTCTGGCCACAACGGTCGCATATTGCAATTGACTTTGAGCCTGCTGCATAACGAGCCATGTTATACCACCCTGTACCAGTCCCTAGCCGGGGTCATTTGTAAAGGAGCGCGGTCACGATCTTCGCTCTGAGCACGGTCAAACTCTTCTTCGTACATTGCTTTTAAAAGCTGTACTCTGTCCGGAGCTTTTTTTACGGAAAGGTAATAAGCCAAACCCGCCGCCAAGCAAGGGTAGAAACGGAACGGTAAATCCAGAGTGTTTGTTCCTGAGTTTACGTCATCCATACGGACAAGTTTGTCTATAACTAAAGTGTAAGTAGTGTCTGGCTTTGGCCAAAGATACAGCACAGGAGTGATTTGACGGTCAACGTAAAACTGAACTGGACGGCCCGTTGTCAGTTTGTTGGGGATGTTCAGATAATAGTCACGACTAATACGTTCGACGGTGAGATCAACTTGAGATTGAGTTCCGATCCCAACCGGATTGCGGACAACAGCTGAGATCACATCAATCAAAGGCGCAGTCAGCGTGTAGGTAGCATTAGCGGTATTGAGCGGAATATCCTCACGCTTGATTGTCCACTGGTTCAAGCCGCGGTTGGCCCACTCAGCAAGCAAAAGGTTAAGACTGCGCCGAGCAGTGCGTTGATCGTAGCCCGTACGGACTTCGATACCACAACGTTCAAACGCTTCCTCAATGTAGTCGGCGACATCTAGTTCAAATGTCTTAGTGCCGGACGTTGCCATCAGCTCACCTTGCAGCTTTTCTTGGACCTAGCTCTGCCTTGACCAACAGGTGTAACCATTCCACCACCGGCCTTGCACACTGTGCCGCCATGACTAAGGTTACGCATGGACTGTTGACGGTCATGCTTCTGATCGAGGGCTGAGTTTTCCCATTGATTAAAGGTCAGACCATGCTTCTTTGCCAGAATCTTATCCTGACGCATGTCCTCTTTAGAGGCCTCCCACTCAGCCATGCCACCCTTTTTCAGTCCCTTGGGGGAACGTTGAGTATCATGCTTGATGTCCGCTGCGGAGGATTCCCATTGACGTTTGTTAAGACCACGGGATTTTGCAAGCCGTTTGTCTTGACGAATGTCTGCTGGAGAATCTTCCCACATGCCTATGTTCATTAAGCCTGTGGGAGAGGATGACCTGCCTGCTGCCATATCAGCACACTTTACCGCGACCGCGGCCCTTTGTTGCCAAGCCGTAACCACGGACAGCACCGCCACTTGCCATTTTCTTGGACTTTCCGGATTCGGAAATACCAATAGCAATAGCCTGCTTGCGGGAAGAAACAAGTGGTCCCTGTTTGCTGCCGCTATGAAGCTTGCCGGTTTTGAACTCATGCATAACTTTTTGCATTTTGTTCTTTGTGGCCATGCCACCCTTCTTCATGCCTTCTCCGGAAGGGCGTGAAGTGTCGGCATCGAGGTTGGCCCTCTCACGAGAATCCGTAACCGTAGGACGAGTCATCTGCTTCTTTGGAGTCTCCGAAGAAGATGAAGATCCGTCGCCGATAACAATAGCAGGTTCACCTTCTTTCCCCATACGAACGCCGGGCATGCTGTAGTTTTTACGATTAAAGTCTGGTTTGTCCGTAGCCCCTACGTCTGGCTTAGACCTGCGGGTGTCGGCATCGAGGTTAGCCCTCTCACGAGGATCCAAGGGTCGACCAAAATTAGGTTTGTCCGTAGCCCCTACGTCTGGCTTAGACCTGCGGGCGTCAGGCGTAAAGCTTTCATCGCCGGGGCCATGCGGACCAACTTCAGCTTTTGAAGGTGGTTTAGCCAGTTCCGTTGTATACGTTTTACCGCGGAACTCAAAGGTTTTTTCCCCTGAATTACGGGCATCCCGAAAAGCTTGGTTGAAGTCTTGTCTAACGCTAGCCATGATAAGTAATCCCTTTAAAGCACGTTGGCATTAACGCCCGCGTTTTTTCCCTACGGCAATCATAACGGCAAGGCCCATCTTTTTGGGAGGAGCTTTTGCCGAACCGCCGGACTTCAAGGCAACACCCTTGCCCTTGGTAGCAATTCCTCCGCCCTTCATGGCACCCATTGGAGCGAACGAAGGAGATTTGAAGGAAGCAGGTTTAGTGGCCTGTCGAGAGGCTTGGATCTTTGCCATAGCCTTCTTTGCCACAAGGTTGTTTGACATTGCAGAAGACCCTGCTTTACCAAGCATTCCTCCTCTGGCCATTTTCTTAGTGGCCATACCACCCTTCTTCATGCCGCCGCCACCCCCCGAGTTAGGGTTGTTTTCTTCGTAAGGGACTTCTTTGCGTGGAGCTTGGCTAGAAGCTACAACAGGACCGTCTTCATTGTACTTAGTTTTACCGGTGGATTTTCCGCTAAAACCAGAACGACTAAATGGTTTATTATACACTGGATTAGGCATATCGGGATCTCCTATTTATTTACGGGCTAAGTGATCAGCGATCAAGCGATCTATTTTTTCTTCGATACGATCAAACCTCTTGTGCATTAAGGCTAGGTCGCTCTGTAACTCTTGTTTTGTAACGTACTTCTCTCTGGTTTCCGATACGGTTTTCCAGATTTGGTTCTGCTGGCTGTTGAGATACACTAGTACCCACCCTATCGGAACGATAAGGAGGGTGTGAAGCATGTTCCACACGAAATCAATGGATACGTTCATCACACCCAGCCCAACTTAGTACAGTTTACGCATGACGAGGATGATTGTGTAGG
>Ga0114973_10001793_pt1 | contig 15762 bp, 12 predicted proteins | sample M_140807_MF_Meta_FD_87025 | JGI IMG/M metagenome (GOLD analysis project Ga0114973, IMG submission 87025) | Freshwater microbial communities from Lake Montjoie, Canada to study carbon cycling - M_140807_MF_MetaG | ecosystem: Environmental > Aquatic > Freshwater > Lake | place: Lake Montjoie... | reverse complement strand
TTTAAAATGGTGGGAAACTTATTGGATCGGCAGACCCCGGAGGTTCCAATTTTGCCATGTCGCAATAGACCCAAAAGTCGCTGACCCGCGGCATCTTGTCCGATTCCGCCACTTAATTCGGCGTGAATTCCAAGAGCGGCAAGATTACGTGCGACGTTTGCGGCGCCGCCTGGGTATGCCTGCTCACGCTCCACGTGAACCACAGGTACGGGGGCTTCGGGGGAAATGCGTGAAACCCGTCCATAAATAAACTCGTCTAACATTAAATCTCCGACAACAAGGACACGAACACGCCGAAAGCGAGTAAGGGCGGATTTCAACTTTGCGGGGGAGAGGTTTACCTCAGGCATCTTTAGACAATGCCTAAATCTTCACCAAATCGCAACGCACACTTCTGTTGAGCCAGCACTCCGTACCTCCAAAATAATTCCGTAAAAAAATTTAGTCGAAAATACTGTAAGTAACTGGACACTAATAGGATGTATAAGCAATATTTCTGAGTCATTGGTGTGAGGGTACAGGGGCGTAAAATCTAGCTTTGGGGATCTACGAGAAAGGGATAGTAATACAAATATGCTTTTTGACTACCACATGCACACGCCGCTGTGTGGTCATGCGACGGGTCACCCTCGTGAATATGCGGCGGAAGCCGTACGCAAGGGGCTTGGTGAGATTGGCTTTTCTGAACACAACCCCATGCCCTCCAAATTCGACGATTGGCGGATGGATCTGATCGACTTTCCTGAATATATCCGACTCGTGGATGAAGCACGGGCAGAATTCCCTCGGTTACCCATACGCCTCGGACTCGAGTGTGACTTTATTCCGGGTAAAGAAGAGTGGATTCGGGAGTTGGCTAAAAAGGCCGATTTCGACTACTTCATTGGATCGGTTCACTACATCACTCCTGATTGGGATGTGGATAATCCTTTGAAGCTAGCCCGGTGGAAGGATCAACCAGTGGAGGAAGTATGGACCAAATATTTCAAGGCCATGACCCAAGCAGCGGGGAGCGGCCTGTTTGATTTCATGGCTCATCCTGATTTAGTGAAAAAGTTCGGTCATCGCCCCAAAGGAGATCTTCGACCTTACTATAAAGAGACTCTCGACGCGATTGAGGCTGCGGGAATCGCCATGGAGGTGAGCACAGCCGGATTGCGTAAAGAGGTAATGGAAATTTATCCCTCAAAAATCTTTTTGCAGGAAGCCTTTCGGAGAAGCATTCCTATTCTTATCTCATCAGACGCTCATGATCCTCGAGAGGTTGGATATGAATTCGGTCGTGTTCTTCGATTGGTAAAAGAGGTTGGGTATTGCGAAATACAAAGGTTCCAGTCCCGCAAGCGGATTTCTGTTCCTTTGGAATGATTTATGATGTCGCGACAACACCTCCTTGCTCTTTGCATTGGATTATCTTTTTTCAAAGCAGAAGCAGCGTCGTGGTGGCAGGAACACCAAGATCCTACCACCTGGGTAGCTGAACGGGAAAATCTGAAGTCCTCAATCCAGAGAGATCTTTCAAAGATAAAACCGAGCGATTTAAAACCTGACTCTATCGATGCTGACAATTTTCGGATATGGCAATGGCTCGAATATGCGAGTGCTGACTTTTCGCTGGATCAGGTCGTTGCGTTTCGATCGCTCGGGGATAACTCTCAACTGCGTCGGGCATTTCTTGAAAATCTTCGACCCGAAGATAATGCAACTGAGGCTGTGCGAATTCTGCTGCAGATTCAGATGGCTCATCCCGAATCTATTCAGGAACTTCCTTGTCTCGCTGTGGCGATCGCACTCGTTTTCGATCAACCTTTTCCAAATAACTGGCCCCATCATCAGGTGGCAAGCGAATTAGTTCCTTTGGAAAAAGTCGACCCTGTGCGACGAATGCATCAGATGACTGAGTTGCAAGTTGCTCGTAGGTATTTGACCGACCTTAGGGATTTCACTGTAAGTGAGTTGAAATTCCTTGTTGATCATCCGCTGATAGATTCGGAGATGGAGTGGGCGCGGAAGAATGTCACGGCAAGTCGAAGCGGTTATTCAAGGGTCTTCAGTTCAATCCGCTATGACATCCCTCGATATGAGTCGAATCAACTAGCATGGCCCTACGGTCCTTATCTTTTCTCCGAGATTAAATCTCGAGGCGGAATCTGCGTTGATCAGGCTTACTTTGCTGCGATGACAGGCAAGGCAAAAGGGTTGCCTACACTCTACTTCTCAGGACAAGGGGATGATGGAGGGCATGCATGGTTTGGATTTATGGATTCTCCGGGGCGTTGGGATACGGATTGCGGAAGATATGAGTCACAAAATTACCCTGTTGGAAATGCAGTCGATCCTCAAACATGGAAACCTATCTCGGACACCGAGCTAACTTTTCTGGCTAAAAGTCGCGAGAGATCCTCTGGTTTTCAGCAAGCGAAATTATGCACCGACCTTGCTCGAACAGTTGTTCGCGAGGATGCGAGTCGTTGGCTTGATGCAGCTTTCACAGTTCAGCCTGAGTTTCTTCCCGCTTGGTACCTTCAGGGCGAGCTTTTGGAGGAGAAAAAAGTCTCTCCAGAGTTGATCAAGGACTTTTGGTCACGCTTCACAAAGCGCTTTGCCAACTTTGCTGACCTTCGTGTTGTTGGTCAGGAGAAGCTTTTGGTGCTAGCCAAGGCAAGGGGTGACGACATTGAGGTAAAAAATCTATCATGGCAGATATTGGTTCAGAATCGAACTCGTAGGTTCGATCTAGGAATAGGGTCTGTAGCTGCCGAGGTTGGTGAAAAGATTGAGACAGGGAAGTGGGGCGATGCAGAAACGGCTTTTCGCAAAGCCCTACGTGAATTTAAAGGGCAGGCGGGTGGGAATTTGTACTACGGCTTGGTTGTGCCATTTGTTGAGTCAGCACTGTCCGAAGGGCAGGTCTTGGTAGCAAAAAACTCACTTGCAGAGGCTAAGCGTATTGTGCGACCCACTAAAGATAGTTTAGTCGGAAGATCCTTTATGGAACTTGAGAAAAAAGTTTCCTCCGAACTGAAAAAGAGCAAGTAGAAAGCTTAATGTCTTTAAATCTTGACGCTGAGGTGCCGAAGTTGGTTTCGCGATGCTACTTAAGCCATGGTTAATCTGGGGAAGAAGGTGCTTTTATCACACCGTCGGCGCGAAGGGCGTAAAGGAGTAGGTCCATGAGATTAATGGTTAAGACTTTGAGTATAGTGAGCACTTTCAACTTCACTACTAAGTGGCTTTATTTATCGTTATTGATTAAATCAGGACTTAAAGCATATAAGTTACTTTCGGCCAAGTGTTTGTGCTTAATACGATGTTCGAAAAGTGGTATGTTTGAGTTGGTTTTGGTGCAATCTGAGTGGTTCCAATCGACCAAGGGCGGTAGCTTTCCCTTAGTTTCATTGTAAGTAATTTTTATTATGAATTTAGCCGTAAACAATCTTTGGGTATTGCGTAACCATAAGAAGCTAGCTGGCTCAGGCATTATAAATCTGCGTGGATTTTTCCGACTTTGCTTGAGATCATTGGGGGAATGAGAAGGGGAGTTGTGATCCATTCAATAGTTCACCTCAAATAACAAGAAACCATGTCGATATTTATTGCCTCTTCCTTCCTTTTGGTGGTGCTTTGGGTGGTTCATTGGGTTTGGTGGCGTATCGCTCTGCCCCGCCGTCAAAGGCCAGTCCTTTTGATGATATTTTTATCGGGGGGAATCCTTTTGGCACCCGTGGCAAGTTCCTTGGTGCAACATCTTGGTTTTGGGGGGCCTACCTTGATTCAATGGCTGAATGTGGGACTTGTTGTTGTAGCGGTTACCTTGGCTTACGTGGTCGCATATTCAGCGGTGGAGGCGGATAGTCCAACACTTTCTCTAGTGCGTCACATTGCTTCATCAGGCGCAGTCGGTCTGAGGGAAGAAGAGCTTTGCGAATTTATGGCCAAGCGGCCTTTTTTGGGGGCTCGTCTTGCGGCATTGCTTGATGAGGAGATGATTCGCGAACAGGGTGAGAAGATTACTCTGGCCAATCATACCTACGTGCTGTTTCGATTGGTGATATGGCATCGGGTAAAAGTGTTAAGGATCGATTCCCAAGGCGGATGAAAGAAACCACCATCATCCAACTTCTGCATTTGACAGCGCCTGGGGTGGCGTTGATTCTGATGGTCGGAAGTCACGCCGCGCTTTGCAGGTTTTGTCCATCAGGGCGAATCATTAGACTCCTTTTGTTTTCAGCGATCTTGGGTGGACTCGGTTTGGTGGTCATGGAATTAGTGTCACTTAGTGCTGGGGAAACATGGGGAAACAATATTCTATCCCTAATCCTAATAGATGGTCCGGTTTATGTATGTCTTGCTTTTGGGTATGCGAACTTTGTGAATCTCGGGCAGGCCTCAGTGAGAATCCGTATATACCGAGAACTTTTGGCATCGCCCCAAGGAATTCCGCTCGTGGAGCTTCGGGGAAGATATGACGAGATCGGCATGCTAATTACAAGGCTACAACGAATGAAGGAAGCGGGAGATTTGGTCTTTGATGGTTCTGTTTACCGTTTGCGGAAACGACGACTACTGATCGTGGCTTCAATTCTTTATTGGATAAAAAAAATCTTACTCGGACGTGGAAGCGAGTTTTACCAATGAAGGGCGGCTTCTCCGAAATTATTGCCTTTGGTCCTCAGCCGTCCGGGCCAGAATCGGAGGAACCCTTTCAATTGGGACTTTTTGTTGCATGCTACCAAGAGGAGGAGAACATTTTGGCGACTCTGGAAACGGTCGCCGCGGCTTGCCGCGATGTTGGGATCTCCTTCGAAATCGTGGTTATCGATGACTGCTCCAAGGATAGGTCCGTTGAAAAAATCAAGGAATTCGGCCGTTCGCATCCTGATATACCTTTAACTCTTTATCTGAACACACGAAATGAGGGATTGGCCAACAACTATGCAGAAGCCGCCTTTTTATTGCGTTCCAAATGGTATCGCCTGATTTGTGGTGACAACGTGGAGCCGAAAGAAACCTTGGTTTCGATTTTTAGTCAAGTTGGGACAGCTGAAATGTTGATTCCCTACAACATTGAAATACGAGGACGACACCCACTGCGACGTATCATTTCTAGATTTTACACAGTTTTGGTTAACTTAATAAGCGGTTTTAATCTTCGTTACTACAATGGGATGGTTGTCACCCGGCGCAAATATATCATGCGATGGCATTCCAACTCTCATGGCTTCGGTTTCCAGGCAGATCTTCTTACCCGCCTTCTGTCCAGGGGTCTGAGTTATCGTGAAATTCCTGTTTACGGACAAGAGAGGCAGAAGGGTGATTCCAAGGCGTTAACCTTTCGCAACCTTGCTTCTGTGGCGCATTCGCTACAAAACATCCTGATCCGGAGAATTTCTCTAGCTCTGTATAAGCAGTGTTAACCGAAAATGAATATCGAAATCGATTTGGACAGAAATCCAGCTTATAATTTGTGGCTCTGCTGTTGATTACCCAAAAGTCTTATCGAAAAATATTTTCGTTACTTATTGAGAACGAAATAACCTAAAGGCATGCTCTCAACTAGTAAAAGATGAAAAACTCTGTCCATCCTGCTTCCAGACTATTTATTGGCCTAGTCACACTATTTGTTGTGTTCTTAGGGTCAGGATGGCTTTTTCAAACACCCTCACAGGAAGAACTTTATGGGGATATGGGGCGTTTTATTCACGAAATTCAGGTTCTCTGGGGGGGCTCTGGAATTCAGTGGTGGAGTTCGCATTTTCTGCAGGGACAAAGCACCGCTCCATATTTCTTGAGTGCCTTTCCTCTTCTTTTCGGCGTAATCACAGCTCATATTTTCGGGGAACCTATCGGAATCAAGGTTGCAGCTTTAGCAGTTCTTCCGGCCTCAGCTTTCACAATGTTCATCTTTGTCCGACGGTTGACCCGAAACGAATGGACGGGTGCCGTGGCCGGAATTTTATATATATTCAGCGCTCAAATTCTTCTTCGGATCGGCAACTTTGAGCATTGGATGGGGAGTTACTCCTATATTTTTCCTCCACTTATTCTTTGGGCCTTCCTTGGGGTGGTTGAGGAAGATTCTTGGAAAGCCAAAGCTTGGTTAGCTTTCGGTTGGTCGGCCATGATGCTTTCATATGCAAAACTAACCTTTATGTTTGCTCCATTGGCTACGGTGTTTTTTGTCTGGTTGCTTTGCGAGATGCCGGAAAGAAGAGGAGTTTTGATCCGAGGAACACTTCTGGCTCTTGTGGGGGTTTTTTTAATGTCGGTTCTACTGCTCTTGCCATTGACGCGGGAGTTTCGGTGGGCGGCGGCTTTCTCATTCGACAACTTCGCCGGATGGCAACAGGCCTTTTCCATTAAGAATTTCATTTCGGTTCTGGATCGAGGAAACTCCCTGCTCTCCGGTATGCGACCGGACTTCATCTCCGATCGTGGTCAGTTTTATCTAGGAGCGGTAGTGCTTATTTCCGTAGGAGTGGTGTTCTGGTGGGCACGCCGTAATGCTGAATGGCTTAAGACTCGGAACGGGGGGCTCTTTCGTTTATTTGTTGGGCTGGCCCTTCTTGCGCTCTGGTTGTCGCATGGCCCTTTTTCTGTGGTAACCGGCACCCAAGAGTTTCTTCGAGGTTCCGCCCAGGCTCAGGACTGGTTAATCGCTATCATGTGGCTGATGACACTCATTCCCGTCTTTCTCATCCCCATGTTACTGCCCGTTGCCGCCCATAGGCGCATCTGGGTCACCCTCTTGGTCAGTGTATATCTTTTCGTGCCGGGTTTTGTCCTTCTTGAAAAACTTCCCTTGTACCGCGATATCCGTGCCCCTTGGGGGTTCTGGGAAGTCGGTTTTTTTGCGGCCGCCGTGGCTGGTGCTTTGGCAATTCAACAGTTATGGGAAAGCATCCTTCCCAAAAAAGTGCGAATACCCGTGGTCGGAATTATGGGTATCTTGCTTGTAGTCGATTCCGGATTTTATCTGGCAAAGTTTTTTGCGCCTGGATTGCCGGCCCAGACCTTCAGTGACTTTGACCGGTCCCAAGAGTATTTGCGTGCCTCTCCAATTGAGGGTCGTGTGTACCCGTTATCGGGAAGATATTTTTATCTACGTACGCCCATGCAATCCGGGCGGGGTCTCAACACCGAAGCTGCGTGGAGCCACTTTCAGATGCGTGGGGTGCGGGCACTGTTGAACGGGGCCAACACATCCCCCAACGCTATGAAAACCTACATGCGCGTGGCGGGGATTTCTCATGTACTTCTGGACAAGCAGGATCCTTTCACCCCCCAGGAAGTTCAAAACTTTTATACCCAGTTTTATCCTATCGGATTTGACTCTGAGTATATCCGTGTCTTGGAAAACCGTGATTCTCTAGCTCCAGCTTTCGTAGCAAGAGAGTACTTGGCTATGGATACCGGAACGGAAGGGTTAGCATCAGGGTTTTTGGATCTTGCCAGTAAAATTAATGCAGCACCCATTGAATTAGCCCTGGATGAACGTGCCTTTCCTTATCTCGTTGGCACCGGAACGGTGAAAGGTGAGGTGCAGCTAAGTCCTAACTACACTCAAACGGTGGGTCTTCCATTTCAAAAAGTCCCCTTTTCCGAATCCAGGATTGATCCGATTTGTATGGTTTTTGATCCACAGCAACCCAGAGAGGGTTGGTTGGTAGTTACTGAGGCTTGGCATCCAGATTGGCATGCCTACTTCGGTGGAAACCCGGTTCCTGTCTACAAGGCTTTTGGCGGTTTGATGGCGGTTTCTTTGGAAGGAACTCAAGGTCCTCTACGATTTATGTTTGAGGCACCGCATTGGTACGACCTTTGTCTTTGGGTTTCCGGTCTTTCCTGGTTGGGCGTTGTCGGGTTGTTGATCCTAATGCCTATGCCATTTACACCTTTGGGTTGGAAAAGATGGTGGAATGGAGGGTTAAAGCCACAAACTTTGGTGCATAAAGTAAAAGGTACAGCTATTGGCAAGACACTAGTGGTGATCCCTACCTATAATGAAAGGGAGAATATTGCCCAAGTCCTTACTGAGGTAATGGCATTACCTCGAAAGGTTGATGTCCTCGTAGTTGATGACCGTTCGCCCGATGGAACGGCTGAGATTGTGCGCGCGTTTCCGGAATTTGAAAAAAGAGTTTTTCTTCTCGAAGGTTTGGGCAAACAAGGGCTTGGTACGGCTTACCGTCGTGGGTTCGAATGGGCTTTGAAAAAAAACTATGGCGCAGTAGTGGAAATGGATGCGGATTTATCGCATGACCCCTCCGATATTTCCCGACTCCTTCAGGCCCTTGAGGAAGGAGCCCATATGGTAGTGGGATCACGCTATCTAAACGGTATCTCGGTCCTAAATTGGCCTAGGAGTCGGATTCTTGTCAGTACTCTCGGTGGTCGGTATGTAAGGATTCTTACAGGTCTTCCGCTTAGTGATCCCACCAGTGGCTTCAAGGCCATACGAACTGAAGTTCTAAAGGAATTAGATTGGAAAAGAGTGGGTGCCGAAGGATATGGTTTTCAAATTGAACTTCACCATGCCGTCTGGAAGTTGAATTATTCTATTCGCGAGATACCGATCATTTTCACGGAGCGGCGTGATGGCTACTCCAAAATGACGGCAGGAATCGCCTGGGAAGCTGCTTGGAGGGTACTCAAGTTAGCCTTGATAAATTAAGATACCCTACCGGAACTCAAGTGTGATTTTGTGGGCTCGGTCGCAAGCTGGACTGACAAGAAAAGAGTAGGGTAGGTACAGTAGGTTTGATTCCCTGAAAAGGAACAAACGGACAGGGGCGGAGTTTTGAAGAAATATTAAAAATAGCCAGTCTTCGCGGATTTACGTTAAACTCGTTCGATCTGAGCACCCAGGAAGCGCAAACGCTCCTCAATGCGGCTGAAGCCACGGTCGATCTGAGTTATATTGCGTATTTCTGATTCCCCATCGGCGCAAAGGGCGGCAATGAGAAGTGCCATGCCCGCCCGGATGTCAGGACTAGCGAGTTTGGCTCCCCGCAATTTATCGGATCCAAGAACCACGGCGCGATGGGGATCGCAAAGAATGATTCTGGCTCCCATTTCCATTAATCCGTCGACAAAGAAAAGGCGGGATTCGAAAAGCTTCTCATGAATCAAGACCGTCCCTTTGCACTGGGTAGCAGTCACAAGAGCAACGGATGTCATGTCGGCAGGGAAACCAGGCCAAGGAGCATCGGCAATGTGCGGAACCGACCCCCCAAAATCCTTTTCCACCTCAAGGGATTGTCGTTTTGGAACAAGGATATCCTGACCCATAATTTCCGTACGGATTCCAAGTCGCCCAAAGGTTTGTAGAATCATTCGCATGTTTTGCGGAGCGGTATTTTTGATCTTCAGTTCGCCGCCCGTGACTGCCGCCAAAGCAAGCAAGGATCCGGCTTCCAGATAATCTGCGCTGATCCGATGAGTGGTTCCCTTTAGAGATTTCACTCCCTCGATGGTGAGGGTGTTGGTGCCAATGCCCGAAATCCTGGCCCCCATAGAATTGAGAAGATTTGCTAGGGCCTGAACGTGGGGCTCACTGGCTGCGTTATGGATGACCGTAGTTCCTTCTGCTAATGTTGCAGCACAGAGACCATTTTCGGTAGCGGTGACTGAGGCTTCATCAAGAAGGATATCAGCCCCGTGGAGTTTTTTTGCCTGAATTTGTAATCCATTTTTTGACTCATTGATTTTAGCGCCTAGTGCGGTAAAGATTTGAAGATGGGTATCGAGGCGACGACGGCCGATTCGATCGCCACCAGGACGGGGTAAGGTTACTTCACCTGTGCAGGCGAGAAGTGGGCCAGCCAAAGTGACAGATCCTCGCAGGCGGGAACCTAGTTCTGAAGGGATAGTGGATTTGGGTTTTTTCTTGGCTTGCAGGGTCAAGGTACGGCCAACCTTGGTGGCTTCTGATTCATTCGAGGACAACCCAAGGTCATGAAGGATTTCCTCCATCAATCGGACATCATCAATTTGGGGAATATTTTTTAGGGTAACAGGCTCATCGGTCAGGCAGGCAGCTGCCATGAGGGGCATAGCTTCGTTTTTGTTTCCCTGAGGTTCGATTTCGCCATGAATCGGTTTACCCCCCTGAACAATAAACCTTGAGCCATTACCACTAGCCATACCCAGAAACTGCCCAGATCATTAGATAAGGGCAATCCTATGAAAGAGTTCTTTTTTGGGGTTACGTCTTGGGATTTCTTCTCTACAATAAAGAACTTATGAAGATTCCAATGCTCGACTTGGTGGATGAGCATTCCCCTTACCGGGCGGAGTTGATTGCGGCTTTTGAGCGTGTACTGGATAGCGGACATTTTGTGCTGGGATCTGAGGTCGAGGCCTTTGAGCGGGAGATTGCCACTTGGATTGGGGTTCCTTATGCCGTTGGAGTTTCAAACGGTTCAGATGCACTCCTGTTGGCTCTGCAGGCGGTGGGAGTCGGCCCTGGGGATGAAGTTATTTGCCCTACTTACACCTTTTTCGCCACTGCGGGAGCCGTGGCTCGTTTGGGCGGGAAACCGGTTTTTGTAGATAGTGCAGAGTGTTGCTATAACCTTCGTGCGGATCAGGTCACAGCCAAGATCGGCCCGAAAACTAAGGCTATTATTGTGGTCCACCTTTATGGTCAGTGTGCCGATATGAATCCGATTCTTACGGCCGCAAAAAAATATGACATTCCAGTGATTGAAGACGCGGCGCAGGCCTTAGGGGCCAAAGACAACGGGCGGCAGGCTGGAACTATGGGAACTTTAGGAGCGTTCTCCTTTTTCCCGACAAAAAATCTCGGGACCCTAGGGGAGGGGGGATTGATCACCACACGGGATGCGTCTCTGGCTGAAAAAATTAGAAAACTCCGCGTGCATGGGGCCAAGAAGAAGTATTTTCATGAGCTGATCGGTGGAAATTTCCGTCTACATGAACTCCAGGCCGCCTTTTTACGCGTGAAACTTCGGCATCTTGATTCTGCTCTCCGAAATCGGCGGAAGAAAGCGGCGAAACTTATCCAAGAACTCAAGGAAAAGTGGAGGGCCATATTCCCAGTCGAGCGTTGCCTTTGCGAGGGGGAAGAGATGAATCCAATTAAGCATCCTATGGAGAGAGTTTTTCTTCCCTACATTTGTCAACCTGGGGAAGAGGGACACACGTGGAACCAGTTTGTGATCCGGATTACAGGTCAAGGCAAGCGTGACGAAACAAGAGAACGTCTTGCCCGAAATGGAATCCAGAGTGAGATCTACTATCCTAGAGCCATGCACCAGCAAGAGTGTTTTTCTGATGCTCAAGGCACAGGCTTTCCATTGGCAGAAACACTTTGCAATGAGACGCTAGCGCTCCCCCTTGGTGTAGCTGATTTTCTCGAGAAATAAGGCTATGGAAAATTCGGCGGGAACTTCCTTGTTGGAAGGTCAGGTTCATCCTGATTCACCACAAGCGAGTCCGGGCACAACGATTCAAAAGTGTCTTGTTATTTTACCTGCCTGCAACGAGTCCGACCCCATTTCACATATCATCAAGCAGATTCAATCTTACGCACCCAGTGTTGAAATCCTTGTGATCAACTGTCACCCCCCTAATGGATCAGCGGATAGGGTAAAGCAGTTTGCGAGTTTTGGTAAAACGGTTCATCTTATGAATCGACCTTACACAAACGGGCCGTGCTCCGACTATAGCTATAAGGACGCATTTGAATCGGCTATACTTCATGGTTATGATGCGGTGGTAGAAATGAGTGCAGATCTATCCCATGATCCAGCCGATATTCCCAAGCTGCTTAATGCCCTGGATGATGGGGTGGATTTGGCTGTCGGATCGAGGTATCTTCATGGAGTTCGTGTATTGAATTGGCCTCAGTCAAGGCTATGGATAAGTAGTTTGGGTGGTTGGTGTATCCGCTTGCTATCAGGATTATCTATGACTGACCCGACTAGCGGGTTTAAGGCGATCCGTTGCCGCGTGTTGGAAAAACTGGATTGGCAGAAATTCACTGCCCAAGGGTATGCCTTCAAATTCGAATTTCATTTCTTTGCATGGCAAGCAGGATTCAAGATCGTTGAGGTACCAATCGTTTTCACAGAGAGAGGGGAAGGGAACTCTAAAATGTCTGCACAGATTGCACTTGAAGCTGCGAAAAGATTGCTGCAACTAGCAGTACGGAGGGTATTTCCTTGAGCCAATCTGACGTGCCGAAAAAAATTCGTTGGATATGGCCGTTTGAACCAGTGGATTGGATTGCAGCTGGGCTCAGCTGGCTAGTTGCGCAGTGTGTCTACTTCTTTACAGCTCAACCTAATGTCGGTCTTTTAGATTCGGGCGAGTTTTTAACCGCGGCTATTCATGTGGGGGTTCCTCATCCCACCGGGTATCCTCTTTGGACGATCGGAGCTCATATTTTCAAGCTCTTCCCATTTGGGAATGGGGCGTGGGAAGTGAATTTGTTTTCCGGATTTTGTACCGCTCTTTCTGTTGGAGTCGTTGGTCTCATTCTCAGCAACTCGATGAGATGGGCGGGGATTCGAGATCGACTTGCTCAAATCCTTTCCGTGGGTTGGGCCTTGGCATTGGCTTTCAGTATTTCCATGTGGTCTCAGGCGGTCATTGCCGAGGTCTACGGACTACACGTCTTGGTTGTTATGCTCTATATATGGGTTCTCTATCGTTGGGTTAGAGATCCTGCGTGGATAAACGGACTGCCATGGTCTGCTTTTTTCTTTGCACTTGGGATGAGCAATCATCATTTAATGATTGCTCTGGCGCCACTTCCAGTCGTCGTGATGCTTTTAGTGCGGCGAGATATTTTAGCCGAGGGCCTTCTTTATCTGTGTGGTGCAGCTGCACTCGTTTACTGGGGTTTCGGTAGCATTTCGGGGGAGCATGCGACATGGCACTCCTCGGTTCGTTTTCTTTGGTGTGTTGGACTTGCACTTGTTTTATGGGTAGTCGTAAGAAGAAAATTAAGTCACTGGCGAATGGGCTTGTGGGTTCTTTTGGCCGTGATCTTGGGGCTATCGCCCTACTCTTATATGCCATTGGCATCAGAGACGAACCCTCCAATGAACTGGGGTTTTACGAGCACAAAAGAGGGCTTCTTTTATTCAGTCAACCGCAGTCAGTATTCAGGCAAGCTTTCAGACCAACTTCTGAAAACTATAGGTCGGGCTATGGGTGCAGCCCCCCAAGAACTTTTGAATCCGCCTCCACCTCCACCCGGATCTCCTCCTCCTCCATCTTTTAGGGAAACATTAGGAAAGTTTTCACAACTATACTGGCGTAAGATTGTCGCCAATTTCACTCCATTATCGATTTTTGCACTCGTTGCTTCCGTGGCTTTTTTGGGCGGGCTTCCTCGACTTATTCGAACTTGGATTCAGGTAATGGCCCTAGGCTTTTTATTGGCTGGTTTCCTCCAGCCCGCCTTTGATCAGGCAGGTGCTGACGAGGCTGCCTGGCTTCTCTACATGCCTTACCTAGGGTTTTCTCACGCATTTTTCGTTCTTCTGGCGGGATTGGGGTCAGGGTTAGCGATTCAGAAGTGGGCAAAAAAACCAATCTTTGCAGCAACTGCCGCGATAGTTCTGGGTGCAATCATTACTACTTTTAGTTTTAGACAGAACTTAACGTTTTGTAGCCAGCGGGATCACTGGTTTGGCTGGATGTACGGGAGGGATATGCTTGCGGATCTACCCAAGGACAGTTTTGTTTTCGGTGGCACTGACCCCGGTCGTTTTGTGCCAACTTATATGATTTTGTCCGAAAGTTTTGAGGATAAGAAGAACAAAAGGGATCCCAATTTCGATCGTCGTGATCTTTACATTATTACACAAAATGCCTTGGCAGATGCCTTTTATAATCAGTATATCCGAAATCACTACTCGACCGAGCGACCCGATCCTCGGGGGTGGGTCGATAAGTGGCTAGGCCGAGGAAAACACTTTCCAAAGGCACCCTTGGTATTGCCAAGGCAGGAGGATATTATGGCAATTTATCAGACAGCGATCGAAAAAAGGCAGAGAGATGCTTCAGCAGTTGACCCTAATTCGGACCCTACTTTTTTAAACTCGCTGGTGGGAGAGTGGATTTGGCAAAGGAATAAAGATCAGCGATCCTTTTTTGTTGAGGAAAGCTTTCCGATGGAGTGGTCGTACCCGAATGCAGTTCCACACGGGCTTTGTTATGAAATTAAGAAAGGTCCTGTTCCCGTGCTCAGCCCTGAGTTGGTTCAGGGTGATATGGATTACTGGAGACAGTATATTGACCACCTAAAGAAGGACCCTCGGTTTGAGGATGACATTGATGCTCAGAGATCCTTCTCAAAATTACGTAATACAGGTGGAAATATCTACAAGTGGCGCAAGATGGATCAAGCAGCGGAGCAAGCATATCGTCAGGCGTTGGAGTTATGGCCTGGCAATACAGAGACCCTAAATAACTTTTCCGACTTACTTCTTAAACAGAAGCGAGCCCCTGACTTGAGAGATATTCTTGAAAAAGCATCAAAGGCAGACCCAAATAATGGTTTACTAGCAATGCTTTTGGCAAACTGTGAAAGACGGATCGCTTTAGCGAGGGATATTAAGTCTCTAGAATCTCAGTGGAGTGTGAGTTCTAAAGATGTGAAGGTATTTCAAGAGTTGCTCGGCAAATATTCTGAAGATGGTAATCTGGACAAAGCTGATCCCCTTGTGGCGCAAGGCGCCACACTATTTTCGACGAATGTTGATGTTATGCGAGATGTCGTTAACTACTTTGCGATTCAGAATCGAGTCCCTACGGCTATCGAATATGGCAAGAAGCTTGAAAAGCTTGTTCCTGAGGATGCGGAAGTGAAGCTTGGGATGGCTAAGTTTTACATGGCTACTGGTAATCGAGTGGAGTTCTTTAAATCTCTAAAAGAAGCCATTCGTTCAGGAGGTCTTCCTATGCGTGAGAAGGTTGCCATTGAGCCAATTTTCCAACAAATCCAAACTGACTCCGATTTCCAAAAGCTCATCAAATTACCCCAGTAGATTTGCCTATCTAAATTGACTTAACTTTCATTGTTTCTACTTTGAAAAAATTTCCCAATAGTCCGCAATAAGTCATCAGAAATGATGACTGAGCCCTTTTTTAGGGCAGAGCCTATTTCTTTGGCGCGGCTGGGGGGATGGGAGGTGTTTTGACAGGGGGTTGGGACGTGGGCGGAGGGGAGGTTGACTCATCAGGAATAGCTAAAAGGCCTGCCTCTGCCCAAGGAGTGGTCATGGATGCTAATGCCTTGCGTTTTTCCGCGACCTCATCTGATTGGATTGGACTGGCATTATTTCCCCAGTCACTACGAATGTAGGTAAGGATTGCGGCAATCTGATCATCTTTAAGCGGGACGGGGGCTCCGTCACCCCAGGCTGGCATATTGTTGTTGTAAACGTTTCCTTTGACGTGAATGACGCCTGCGATCCCCTTATGGAGTATTGCGATGAGTCGATTCTTTGATCCCGTAACCCACTCCGATTCCGCTAAAGGGGGATACACTCCTGCTTGGCCCAACCCGGTTGCTTGGTGGCATTGGGCGCAATTCGCTGTGTAGAGACGTTTGCCTATCACTTTGGGATCTGGGGGTGCCACGGGTCCTGTGCTTACTGGACCCCAAGTAATCTGACCCGCATCGTATACATCACCACGAAACCCACCGCTGTAAAAAAACAGATATCCACCTGCCCAGAAAGAGAGGATGACCCCTAAGCCGAGAATCCAGCCAGGGATTGG
>Ga0114973_10001791_pt1 | contig 15767 bp, 20 predicted proteins | sample M_140807_MF_Meta_FD_87025 | JGI IMG/M metagenome (GOLD analysis project Ga0114973, IMG submission 87025) | Freshwater microbial communities from Lake Montjoie, Canada to study carbon cycling - M_140807_MF_MetaG | ecosystem: Environmental > Aquatic > Freshwater > Lake | place: Lake Montjoie... | reverse complement strand
TACAGGACGTTGGGTAGCAACTAGTGCCACTATCTCATCAACAAATGAAATGGTTCCAAACAACGCAAGTAAGTCTATTGATTTGGTTTACACCTTAAAAGTTATAGCAGCAACAACTAGCGCTAAAATTTCTTTAGGATTGAATGCTCCAATTAAACAAGGAATACCAATTAAACCAAGTACTGAATACATTTATAAAACAAATATAAAATGCCCAGCAAGCGGTGGTGCAACTTTAAAAATAGAATATTACGATAAAGATGGAATTGTAATCTCAAATGTTACACAAGCAATTTCTGCTACAAATTCTTGGCAAACAGTTAGTAAAACAAATACATCTCCAAGTAACGCTTATTACGTAGTTTTATATGTGTTGTTTAGTACTGTAACTACATATTACATAGACATGGTTTACGTTGGTGCTACCCCTTTTGTAGAGTACGAAGAAGCAAGGGCTACAACAATTAATCTTTCTCCAACACTAGAAAATTACATTGGTAATCCATCATTTGAAGTAGGCACAACAGGTTGGACACTTACTGGGTTAACTTTTACACAGGATTCAAGTGTTCCACCAGAAGGGTATCCAGGTTCTTACAGTGGTAAATTTGTTGCTGCTGGAGCATGGGCTTTAAAATCTAATTACAAATTAACTCTTGAACCAGGAATTTACTTTACTGTTTCACATTATATTAAGTCCTCAAATATGGCAAATATGAAATTATTTATCGAGTTGTACAACGCAAGTGATACTCTTCTTCAAACAATTGAGACAACACAGACGTTTACAAACTCTTGGGTAAGAAAAAGCAAAACAATTCTTATCCCCTCAGATTCAACAGCAACTTACGCTAAATACCGTTTAAGTGGAACTGTTGGGACTTTTTATTTAGACATGGTTATGGCACAAGATACCTACGTTCCTAGTGATTATTTTGACGGCTCAATGCCAGAACTAGCAGGTGTAATTTGGGAAGGAACTGCTCACAATTCTAATAGTTTATATTACCCAAATAAGGCTACAAAATTCTTACGTCTTGCTCAAACACTTGTCAATTGGATGCCTATGAATTCTTGGTGGAGAATTACTACTCCTGCAGGATTGGAATATACCAACCTAGACGTGTAGTCTCAGCCCATGGCTGATTACATACTTGCAGTACTCATGGTGGGGATGGCTCTCACTTACATTCTAGAACTAGTTGATTTAGGCTTTGTTTCACGTGCCTCACTCAATAAATATTTAACATTACCTCTTAGCCTTGGCGGATTTTATCTGCTAGGTTATTGGGATACATCACTCATCGTTGCAATCCCCGCATCTATCTTTGTTGCGTTGTATATTGGGAAACAACTCAACAAACCAGCACAGGTAATAACTCCACGACTACCACGAATCTAAGAGGGCGCTATGAAGATTGCAGTAATTTCATATCAAGACATTGATGTCACAGATGGCATGGATGATTTATTCGACAAATACGGCGTAGAAAACACAACAGTTCTTCTTCCTATTTTGAAACGGGATAGGGAGTTTTCTCAAAGTGTTGTACAGGCTTGTTTAGACCACGGGGTTAAGATTCATTGTTTCTTTACAACCGCTGAAGGTTTAGACCACATCCTCAAACAAGCAGATGACATAACAGTAATTGATAATCCAGTTAAAGAAGTCCTCTTACAATTAAGTACAGGAGACTCACTTAGCCTCGTGTGGGACGATTCGCCGCAGGCACATTTTGCCCTTCACACAGTGGAAGACCTTGCACTAGACACGTGGGACATTACTGACGGTCTAGATGTCCTAGAGATTTCACCTGATGACTTTGCTGACATGAGCGCTAACGAGTTGCATGACTCTATGATGAAGCACTTAGGTATGTTTGTAGATTTGCTTGCGGCTTTTGTTGCGGAAACAGTTATGGAGTCTTTAAGCGAAGCAGTAGCCGAACACATGCTAGATGCTGAGACCAAAAAGGATATATCACCCTTCAAAGATGAGGAGTAGGCTAAGCCTGTGCAAATGCCCTCTGAGGCTTATTCAGCCAACCTCACTGATTACCAATTCCGTCTCTTAGCCGTACTATGCCATTTAACGGGCTCCAGAGGCTCCTTACGCATCACCGCAGGTGAATTGTGTGTACTCACTGGCAGTGTGCATGTGAAGACTGTCAGAAGGGGCCTCAAAGCCTTGGAAGAGGCAGGGTTCATTTCTAGGACAACCGTTAAAAAAGGGGGTGGACTCCAGGGTCCATCCCTAATCAAGATAGGGAATCGTAGTGTCCACCCTGCAGGGGACTCTAATGTCCACCCAACAGGTGGTAAGGTGACTAATAGTCGGAATAGCCATATAGCCAATAAGCCATTAGTACCTAATAGCCAATCTAGTTATAAATTAAAAGACTTTGAATCGGAGATTCAACTTAAAGAAATACAGGTACCTATGAGAAGATATGAAGATGATGGAGACAATCTTACGGGCTTTGGACTCGTTGAACCCAAGGATGCCCCACAGCCCAAGATTAGAAAGTCAGACCCCAAAACCAGAGGTCGCCGCCCTGAACACGAGTGGACGGCAATGGACGTTGCTGCAGAGTTTAGTTTTCAGGTTGGCAGGAAATACCCGTTACTTCCAGGAACTGTTTCCGTCAAATCGTTATCTGGCGCCCTTGCCAAATTCAGAAAGCAATACGAAACCAACGCACTCATCGAGTTAGAGTTGTTACGCCTGTTCATGGCGGATGAAAACAATTTCAAAAACATAGGCGACGAGGCACCTTTTCTATACAAAATGTTCCTTGCTTCTTTTGGCAAGAAGATGAATCAAGCACGAGACAACCTTGGTCTTAACAAAATAACCGCCAAATTAGACACTACGCCAAGTTCTGCTACGATTTCGGCAAGTGACGGTCGTACTTTCCAGAATTCAATCTCTGGTCGTGCACAATTAGAACGTCATGAAAAGAGGCTCAGTGACAAACGATGAGTTAACAGAAGCGTTAATGCATTTATTTGAAATTGGTGCAGTAACGATTGATTATGATGAAAATCTAGAAGCACGATTTACAATCACCAAAGAAGGACAAAAAGCAATGGAAAGTTGGAAAGACAAATGATGGAAATATTAGGATATTTATTCATAATTTTTTCAACCTTACTAGTATCAAACCTAATCACAGGAGGAATCCACAAATGGCGAAAAAAGTAGCAGCAAAGTTTGTTGCAAATATTGAACTTAACCCTGAAAAAGCAGGCGGTTGGTTAGCAATCGTTAGCGTTCAGAAAGAAGCAGGAACAAGCATTAACTCAATTCAACCAGCAGAAGGCATTAGCGAATACTCTTCTTGGAAGAATGCATCAGCAGCAAAGCGTTGGGTCAAGACAATGGTTTTGAAGCACACACCTCGCAAGTCAGTTAAAATGCTTGTTATAAAAGAGAACAAAGAAACTGGTAAGCCAGTTGCGCTTTCAGGAAGCCTTGACTACAAGGTTGATGCGTAATGGTTAAAATGGACCAATCACTTCTTGTATACCCAACCAAGAACAAGGTTCTTCGTTTTTTTGGAGACACAATGTTGCTTATAGGTACTTTGTTTACTAACGTAGGACTTCGCTACGGCGGGGTTTACGAGTACGAATTCGAGGAAACTGAGGCTTAATGTACGACGTCAACAGTTTGCCACCACTGAAAAAGCATTGGCTTCTTCGGAACTCAAACATTCCACACCGCTTTGTAGGGTTAGAGCCACAGGACATTATTGACCGTGCTGGCTCTTTCCCTGACGAAGTTACTAACTGGATTGATGATGTGGTAAACGGACACGTTGTAAAACAAATTGGAAACATCGGAGTCAATGGCGTTGGCCTTCTCTTTGATGGCGGTCCTGGGATAGGAAAAACAACCCATGCCGTAGTTGCTGCCATGGAGGTAATCCGTCGCCTCTCTGACGAAGATGGGAAGGCTTCTCGCCTTTTGCAAGTTAACTCATCCGACTACGGCATTCGGTTGCGCCCCGTTTATTACATGACATATCCAGAGTTTCTTTCTCGCAAGAAGTCAACCTTTGATGCAGACGGTGAAGATAAACGGGAAATGAATTACGAATTAGATGGGTTTCACGGTCGTTCTAAGTTTGATTGGCTTAATGTTCGTATTTTAGTTATTGATGACCTTGGTAAAGAGTATGGCTCTAAATACGACGATACTTCTTTTGATGAAATTTTAAGACTTCGTTACGACAAAGGTTTACCAACAATTGTTACTACAAATGTTCGTTTAGAACAATGGGAAGCAAAGTATGGAGAAGCCATGGGCAGTTTCGCCAACGAAGCATTCGTTAGAGTCCCTATCATTGGTGCAGACCTTCGTGGTGCTCAATGAAAGGACCTCAAATGGCATCTGCTTGGAGAACCGTCCAGCAGTTTATCTCTGCCCAAGGCATGGGAATTTTTGAGGTTGAAGTAGAGACTGAAACAAAGGAAACACGGTGTACTTGTCCCGTCTATAGCAAGCGTGGTTCTTGCAAACACATTCAATTTGTAAATGACAAAATTAAATACACAGGACATTATTCAATTATGGTTCCAAACTCTATTCCAGAAGAAATGGCGCTTGAAGCAAACGCTGATGCGGAAAAATTTAGAGAGTTTGTTGTTAAATACGCTAAGATAGAAATACTATGAAACACGGGGACATATCTAATGTCTCCTCTCCACAGGTAATGGTTGCCACCGATGTAGTGGTTAAACTTAAAGAAGAAGAGTCACGCAGATTACTCATAAAGAAAACTGAGTTTAAAGTTGGTGACCTTGAAGTGTTGGCCCTAAATAAGTTATGGAAAGTATCTGGAGACTATGGACTTTCTTTAGAACTTTCAGGTTTCTCAGAAGAAGGTTGGACAGAAGAGTTATTAGAACAGGCGTTTGAAAAATTTGAGCGTAGGGTTGTCAACCCCTTTAACTATTGGCAACTTTATGAAAACCGAGATGAAGTGGTAGGGTTACTACCCTATAGACCGAATTTAAAAGCGGTCATAGACACGCCAGACAAAGTTGCACGATATGGGTCTGCGGGTGTAGAAATAGGCAACATCTAGTCCTTGAGGGAGGGCGCTATGTTTGGAATTGCAAACACCAACTGTCCAATGTGTCATGCTCATGACATTGCACGTATTTGGGTAAATGGAAATTCATATTTACAGTGTCAGGTATGTGGAGAGCGGTGGAAATAATTGGCAGCAGATAACGAACATCGGTTAGTCAGCAAGGTCATCAAAGACCGAGAAATAACCCTTGTTCTTCATCGCGGCATCCAAGACAACTGGTTTTTAGATGATGACAATAAAAAAGTCTGGCAGTTTCTTCGCAAACATTATTCTGAGTACAGCGAAGTACCAACAGGCACCACTGTCAAAGACCACTACCCAAATTACAAAATTCTTGATGTAGAAGATTCTATTGATTATTTGTTAGACACGATGGTGGATTTCCGCCGCCGTATGTTGACCCGCCAAGGTTTAGAAAATGCAGTTGAGCAGTTACAAGAAAACAACCATGACGCAGCACTTCTTGCCATGGAAGCAACGATTACCAAAGTTAATGAACAAGGAATTATCGGTACTCGTGAGATTGACCTTAGTAAAAACACACAAGAACGTTACGACCAATACCTATCCCTTAAAAACGAAGAGTTCTTAGGTATTCCAACAGGATTTTCAAAAATTGACGAAGCAACTGCAGGTTTGCAAGGCGGTCAGTTAATTACCGTTATTGCACCACCTAAAACAGGTAAGTCACAGGTTGCATTGCAGATGGCTATTAACGTTCACAAACTTGGCAAGATTCCAATGTTTCAGTCATTTGAAATGAACAACCACGAACAACAACAACGTCACGATGCAATGCGTGCACACGTTGACCACGGTCGGTTGCGCCGAGGAAAATTAAAACCACGAGAAGATGACCGCTACGTTGCAATGCTTAATCACATGGAGACAACACAACCTTTTCATTTAGTAGATGCAGTAAACGGAATTACAGTTTCAGCCCTTGCAGCCAAGATTGAACAGATGAAGCCAGACATTGTGTTTGTAGACGGTGTGTATTTGATGATGGATGAGTTAACTGGTGAGATGAACACACCTCAAGCAATTACCAACATTACCCGTGCAATGAAGCGTTTAGCACAGCGTATTGACCTTCCAATCATTATTACTACACAGACTTTGTTGTGGAAGATGCGTGCTGGAAAGGTAACTGCAGACTCTATTGGTTATTCCTCCTCATTTTTTCAGGACTCAGATGTAATCCTTGGACTAGAGCCAGTAGAAGAGGATGAAAAGATTCGTTTGCTTAAAGTTGTTGCAAGCCGTAACTGTGGTCCTACAGAAGCACCACTTACATGGCGTTGGTCTACAGGTTGTTTTCACGACGAAGAAGAGATGTTGAAATGTGAATTTTGCTCCAGTTGGAGTGACCTAGATGATGATTGATGTTGAAAGAGTTCTTCTTTCTTTAGACATTTCACTTACCGCACAACGTGGTGATGAAGTACAGGGTTTATGCCCAATGCACAAGTCACGCACTGGTAAAGAAGATGTTCACCCAGATTGGTGGATTAACTCTGTTACTGGAGTTCACTTTTGTTTTTCTTGTGGTTATAAGGGAAACATCTACACACTTGTTGCCGATGTTAAAGGGATGGATTATTTTGATGCTAAAGATTACATAGACTCAAGTGAAACACTGCCTGTGGATGTGCTGTTAAGGCGTATCAGAGAGTTGCCACAGTACATCCCATACGAAGAAGAAGTCATAGAAATGAGTGAGGCTCGTTTAGCGGTGTTTACAGAACCGCCAGATGTAGAACTTAAAAAACGTTTCTTGAAGAGGGATGCAGTTACTACCCATCAAGTTCTATGGGATATAAAGAACGAAGCATGGATTCTCACCATCCGTGACCCAGAAACTTCTAAGTTGTGGGGGTGGCAAGAGAAGGGTGCACGAGGAAGATTTTTTAAGAACCAACCTCCTGGAGTAAAGAAATCTAAAACAGTTTTTGGTATTGAGTGTATAGATGAAGAACGTGCACTCATCATTGTTGAATCACCGCTTGATGCAGTACGTCTTACAGGTTTAGGTCACAACGCTATTTCTACATACGGAGCAATCCTGAGCGAAGACCAAGCCAAGATTATGCGCCGTGTCCCCCAAGTCATTGCAGCATTCGATAACGACCAGGCTGGAAAGAAAGCCTGTGAGCAAATGATGGGGTTCTCACGTAAATACGGAATGGACTTAAAGTTCTTTAATTATGATGGTATAGATGTTAAAGACGTTGGAGATATGGTTGAGTCTGAGATTGCAAATGGCTTAGAGACAGCCAAAGACAGGGTTTGGGGTAAGGCAGCGTACCTATGATGGACTTGCGGGATAAAGACAGACCTCTTCACGTTTGCATTTGTGGTTCCACATTGTGGACCGTTCAAGCAATATTTGAAGAAGGAGAAATATCCCTGTATATGTTAGACATGGAATGTTCGTTGTGTGGAAGTCTTGCTACTGCGCCTACCCCCATAGACAATGTTTAAGGGAACTCTTTTTCCTTACCAACCAGAGGCCGTAGACCGAATGGTTGCTCGTAAGAAGATGCTTGTTGCATACGAAATGGGTCTTGGAAAAACTTGTATGACTATTGCTGCGCTTGAAAAACTTAAGGAAAAAGGAACACTTACTAAACCAACTTTAATTATTGCATTATCAAGTTTAAAATATCAATGGCAAAAAGAGATTAATAAATTTTCAGACGATTACGCATCAGTAATTGACGGCTCTGCAGCAACTAGAATGATTCGTTGGGAACGAGATATGAGTTGGGAACAACACACGGGTTACATAATTGCTAATTACGAAACAGTTGTTGCTGATTGGGACATTATTAAAGACTATGAATGGGGAGCAATAGTTTGTGATGAAGCCACTGCTATTAAAGGGTTTAAATCACAACGTTCTAGGACAGTTAAAAAAATTGCTAGAAATATACCAATTAGGTTTGCCTTAACTGGAACACCAATTGAAAACGGACGACCAGAAGAGTTGTACAGCATTATGCAATTTGTAGATGATTCTATACTTGGTCGTTTTGATTTATTTGACCAAACATTTATTGTACGTAATCATTTTGGTGGAGTACAACGTTACCGCAACCTCCCTATATTTCATGAGAAAATGAAACAAGTATCTGTGCGTAAAACCCAAAAAGACCCAGACGTAGCACCGTATCTCCCAGAGACCATTCATTTAGAACCAGATGTAATTACATTTGATAAATCTAGTAAAGACTTGTATAACACAATTGCCGCAGAATTACGCACAGATTTATTAAACGCCCAAGAGTTATTTGGAATTTCTTTTTCTTTAGAAGCGCATTATGGGGGAGGATTCCAACCAGGAAACCCTGCAGATGAAATGCGTGGAAGAATCATGAGCAAAATAACTGCCATGAGAATGCTTTGCGACCACCCACAGTTACTGCGTAACAGCGCTACAAAGGCAGCAGCCAAGGAAGGGGAAGGTTCTGAGTATCTTCTAGGGTTATCGGAAGAGGGTCGTTTAGATAAGCCTTCCAAGTCCCCAAAACTAGAAACTCTTATTGGTTACATTGAAGACCATCTAAACAGCGATGAAAATGCCAAGGTTGTTGTGTTTACTTGTTACCTGGGGATGTTACCCATCATTGAGTCTGCGCTTAACAAAAAGAAGATAGGTAACACACTTTACTCAGGAATGATGAATTCTAAGGAAAAAGAAGAATCTAAAGTTCTTTTTCAAACCTCTAAAGAAGTTAGGGTACTTATCTCCACTGATGCTGGCGGCTACGGGGTGGATTTACCCCAAGCCAATCTTCTGATAAACTATGATTTACCTTGGTCATCAGGTACAGCAGTTCAACGAAACTCCCGTATACGAAGAGCCTCTAGTACTTGGAAGAGCGTTATTATCCAAGACTTTCTTATGGAGGGTTCTATTGAGGAGCGTCAGTATCAAATGCTTAACCAAAAAACGGCGGTAGCAAACGCCATTATTGACGGTGAAGGCATAAACACCAAGGGTGGTGTAGATTTAACCGTAGGAAGTCTCTTGAACTTTATTCAGGGACAGTAGGAGGGGAAAATGGCAAAAGTAAAACCAACAGAAAATCGCAACGCAGACGAGACAGACTTAATTGCTCGTACAAAAAAGTATGCGTTTTTGAAATCACAACTTGATTACTTAGAGAAGGAACAGAAAGCACTTCGTGAAGAACTGTTTGAAGTTCTTGATGGCGAAGGAGAGGTTGACGATAAAGGAAACGTCATAATTCAACTTCCTCAAGCGGTTGATGGGTTTAACTCAATCATTAAACAACGTCGTGTAACTCGCAAAGTTGACGAACTAAAAGCAGAAGAAATTATTGCTGCACATGGTTTAGAAGATACTCTTTACAAGACAGTTCGCATGGTTGACGAAGATGCGTTGATGGCTGCTTTGTACGAAGAAGTTCTTACAGAAGAAGAAGTAGATGAAATGTATCCACCTAAAATTGTTTGGGCATTGGTACTAAAAAAATAACTATGGCTGGTCTACGTGGTCAAGACGAAATTGAAAAGGCATTTGCCGATTTAGAATATCTTCCTGGTTCAAAGAAAAAGAAACGCAGAGAAGAAGACCCAAAGGTTTCTCGCCGTAAGGCGGGAGAAACAAATGGTTGGGATGAAAAACCAATCATGAAAACATTAGGCGGAAAAGAAACTGAAGTATTTACAATCAGTGCGTTAGCACATGCATTGGAAAAGTCTTTAGTAACAATCCGTTTATGGGAGAGGAAAGGGTACATACCACGTGCTCCTTATCGCTTACGGTCTAAGACTTTAAAAGGTCAAAAAACTGGCGGCAACAGGGTGTACACAAGACCTCTCATTGAAACCACGATTGACGAATTTGCCAAACGTGGACTTTTAGGAACTGCTCGTGTAGAGTGGAACCAACACGATGACTTAACAGAAACTTTAGTAAAAACCTGGAAAGCCATCACATCCACCGAGAGCCAATAGGCCTCATTACCTAAAGGAAACAAATGCCAATAACAAAGCCAGCGGTAGAAGCCGCAGACTATCTTGAGGAAGATAGTGCAGAACTCCAACCTAAAGTTGGAACAACAGTGCAAGATGGCTGGGATGCCGCCGAAGCACTACTTAAAGTAGAAACATCTGAGTTCCCTACAGATTTCCGTTTCTCAGAAGAACCACAACTTGTAAAGTTTTTACAAGACCGCCCTTTTGCAACTTACGAACAACACTGGATTGAACGCCCAAAGGGTAAAAAATCTTTTGTTTGTATTGGCGAAACTTGCCCACTCTGCGATGTACTTGGTGACAAGGCTCGTGGAAAATTTGCATTTAACGTACTTGTACTTTCTGGTGGAGAACCAACAGTGCAAGTCCTTACAGCACCGCCTTCCTTAGCACGACAAATCAAGAAGGCTCATGATGATGAGCGCAAGGGACCTCTTGATAAGGAGTTCTGGGAGATTTCTCGACTAGGAACAGGACCAACGACACAATATACCCTCAACTTTGTGCGTGGTCGTGACTTAGCAGAGGAATGGAAGTTGTCGCAAGACACCGTTACTGATGCTGTAGCAAATGCTGTTTTATTTACAGCAGAAGAAGTAGTTCGTGAGACCCCTCGCTCTGAACTTCTAGAGATTGCTCGCTCAATAGCGTAGTACTTCCATAGATAAAGGGGCCTGTAATTCCGTTTCCAGGCCCCTTTATCATTAATCAGAGGGAATTTAAATGAACATCATTACAAATAAAGAACAGTTACAAAAACTTGTTGAGTTTTACTCCAAGGTAGATGGTTTTGCATTTGATGTGGAAACAGTTGGAGAAAACAGAATTCAACCTGTAGTTAATGATGTGCTGTGGATTTCTTTGGCAACAGATGGTCGCACCGATGTAATTCCTATGGGACATCCAAATGGTGATTTTTTACATTGGGATAAAGAAATGTTGTTAAGTGGTCAACGCAAACTTGCGGCTGGCAAAGAAGTTAAAGACACAGATTACTCAAAAAACCAAACAAAGTGGACTCCAGTATTTAGCACACCTCCAGACCAGTTATTACCAGGAGACGTATTTAAAGCATTAAAGCCGTTGTTCTTTAGTGACCAGTTAAAGGTTGGTCATAACATTAAGTTTGATTTGAAATCAATTGCTAAGTATTACCGTGGCGTAGTTGCAAAGAAACCTTACTTTGACACAATGATGGCAGCCTTCATCATTGATAACCGCAACCGTGGTTCGTTGGGATTAAAAGATTGTGCTGAAAAATTTTTAAAGATTAAAGTTGAAAAAGGTATTGGAGCAATGGTTGAGGTTCATTCCTTTACTGATGTTGCTCACTATTCAGGGTTAGACGCAGAGGCAACTTGGAAGTTGTACAAGTATTTATCTCCAAAGTTAGAGGGAAGCCTGGCACGTGTATGGCGTTTAGAGATGGACGTTATTGCAGCACTGTGCGACATGGAATTAACAGGTGCTAATTTAGACATGGTTGAACTACAGAACTTAAAAGACCGTTTAGAGATTGACATTGATTTATCAAAAGCCAAAGCATGGAAGTTGGCTGGTAGAGCATTTTCTATGAACTCTGTAAAAGAAAAACAGGAACTATTGTTTTCTCCAAAACCAGAAGGTCGTGGAATTAAACCAAACCTTAAGATTAAAGTAGCCCTTACTGACAAAGGACAAACTATTGTTAGAGCAGGTGAACAACTAACTATTTACCATTACTCAGTATCGGCAGAAGCAATGGAGTTTTATCGTTCTAAAGATGAGTTAGTAGATGCAATTATTGAATATCAAGATTTAAATAAGTTGATGACAACGTATGTAATGCCTTATTTGGGCGGAGAAATTACTCGCACAACAGCAGGTAAGTCTCGTGTTATAGATAAAAAATCACTTCTTATTAACGGTAGAGCGCACACCAACTTTAAATCACATGGAGCAGAAACAGGGCGTTTTTCTAGTACTGACCCAAATTTACAAAATATTCCCAGTGGTGGAGATTACGGTACGTTAATTCGTAACTTGTTTGTTGCTCCTCCAGGATACAAATTAGTAGTTGCTGATTATTCACAGATTGAGCCACGCATCATTGCATCTTTATCTCAAGACCCAGTTGCACTTGATTATTATCGTAAAGGTAAAGACATGTACACCGCTATTGGCGATGTTATGGGTGTAGAACGTAAAGTTGGAAAAATGTTAGTTCTTGCAATTTCGTATGGCGTAGGTCCTGAAAAAATTGCACGAAGCATTGATTGTTCCGAAAAAGAAGCACGAAATTTAATTGACCAATTTTCAGAAGAATTTCACGACATTATTAAATACAAATCAAAGGTAATTAGAACCGCACGAAGTAAGGGCGATATACCTTACGTAGAGACATTACTTGGGCGTCGCAGGTATTTGCCTGACTTAAAGAGCGCCGAAAATGGTCTCAAGTTTAGAGCAGAAAGACAAGCATTTAATACCATGATTCAAGGTTCTGCTGCAGATTTAATGAAATTAGCGTTAGTTCGTGCACATTCTTGTTTTATTACAGAACCAGATGTGAATGTCGTATTGACTGTGCATGATGAACTCGTTACAGTTGCACGTGAAGATTTAGCAGAAGAGACAGCCGAAGCAATTCGGGAGTCAATGGAAGGTGTAAAACTTCCAGAGATTATTGTTCCTCTTATTGCTGATGTAAAAATTGTAGACAGATGGGGAGAAGCCAAATGAGTAATTCAGATTGGTGGGCAAAGCAGTTAGGAACTAATGTTCCACAACCTGCACCACGGGTTAATAACAACCCAATGCCACCTTCACAACAACCAATGACTCAATATCAAGCACCGCAACAACAACCTCCTGCACCATCAAAGGCTCAAAGTGTTAGCCAAACTCAACCATGTCCTGAGTGTGGTGGTGGAAACTATATGTCTCCTAGCCAAACTGTTGCGTTGCGTTGTTACGATTGTGGTTACCCAATAAGTCAGTCAGGTTCTAGATACGGAGCATTAACTGGCGCTAAAGTAGAGGGCGCAGCAAAAGGCGCAATAGGAAATACAACAGGTGGATTTAATCCAATGCCACAAGGTTACAACTCAGATGGGACTAAGCAGTGATAAATGATGAAGCCCGCAAAGTACTCGCACAACTCAACAAAAAATTTGGAGATGGCGTCGTCGTTCTTGCGTCTGATATTCGCTCTGACATTATCCCTCGTATTACTAGCGGTTCTACTACTCTTGACTACGTTCTGGGCGGTGGTTTTCCTGGTAATCAATGGAATGAATTGGTTGGCGAACCGTCCCACGGTAAAACTGCGCTTGCGCTTAAAACAATTTCTGCAAACCAAAAATTAAATCCTGATTACACCACGGTTTGGGTAGCAGCAGAACAATGGGTTCCAGAATATGCTGCAATGTGCGGTGTAGATACAAGTCGTGTCATTGTTATTGAAACCTCTGTTATGGAAGAGGCATACCAGTCAGTTATTCAATTTGCAGAATCTAAATCTGTAGATGCCATTGTCATTGATTCATTGCCAGCACTATCTCCTGCGCCTGAAATGGCAAAAGATATGGATGAAATGACTGTAGGTCGTGGAGCACTGCTCACCAATAAGTTTTTTCGTGTTGTAGGAACTGCAATGAAACGCAGCCTTACAGAGGATGAACGACCTGTACTTGGTCTCATCATTAATCAGTACCGTATGAAAATTGGAGTAATGCACGGAGACCCTAGAACAACGCCAGGTGGAGAAGGTAAGAATTACGCATTTTTCACTCGTTGCGAAGTTCGTCGTGATGAATGGATTGAAATTGGTCCAAGTGGTAATAAAAATAGAATTGGTCAGCGAATTAAAGTTAGGACACTCAAAAATAAAACTGCGCCACCACAGCGTGTTGCATACTTTGACTTTTATTTTGCAGAAGGTGGCAACTGTGCCCCAGGAGAATACGATTTTGCAAAAGAAATTGCCAGCCTTGCAGTTGTTATGGGTTACATTGAACGCCGTGGTGGATGGTTCTACTACGGTGAGCGTAAGTGGCAAGGTATTGAAAATGTAATTGCAAGTATTCGTGAAGAGATTGATTTCATGGAAGATTTGCGTAAAAAAGTTTTAGAGAACCATGACACACCTGCTGAACTAATAGAAGAAGAAGAGTAGGGCCTAGATTTGAAGACAGAAGGACAGAAGCAATCCAGAAAGCATGAGGACCGTTTAGCCAAGAAGGTAAGCGGGTCACGTACTGCAGCATCTGGAGCATTCTGGTCACGAAAAGGAGATGTGCGGTCAAGCGACCTCTTGATTGAGCACAAGTGGACTGGTAAAAAACAGTGCACTGTAAAATCCGATGTCCTCAAAAAGATTATGAGAGAGGCAATCCTTGACGGGAGAATGCCAGTACTTGGTATTCACCTGGATGGAGAGAATTACGTGATTCTTTCCGAGCATGATTTCCTAGAAATGAGGGAGAAACTAAAGGATGCCTAATACATGTACAACGACGAAGACCCATGGTGGTCGCACGCCCAATGTAAAGGCGCTGCACCTAAGTCTAAGGATGATGAAGATATCTTCTATCCTCCTAGGGATAAGGAACAGTACCGAATCATTGCTGCTAAAGCCAAAGTTTATTGCTTTGGAGAAAATAAAAAGAACCATTGCCCAGTCCGTAAAGAGTGTTTGTGGGATGCGGTTGTCCGTGAAGAACCCCACGGTATTTGGGGCGGCCTCAGTCACCGTGAGAGGAACGCTTTAATTCGTAAGTGGAACAAGACCAAAAAGAAAACTAAACTAACACTTCAAGAATACATCTTTAGTAAGGACTAATAAATGGAAAACGACCTAAAACGCTTTTTAGATGCTAAGAAGCGTGAGCCACGTTTACTCGGTGATATTGAACGACACTTAATGCGCCGTCCACTAGGAGACCGTTCTACAACGGTTCTTCACCCATCTGAAATGATTAAGAACGATTTCTGTTACAAGTATTCGTATTACTTGATGACAGGTGGGGAATTAAAAAACGAGAAGCCAAACCTACGTTTGCAATCAATCTTTGATGAAGGACACGCAATTCACCACAAATGGCAAAACTGGTTTCACGAAATGGGAAACTTGTACGGTCGTTTTGAGTGTAAGCACTGTCACGAATCAGTGACTGGTATTTCTCCTACAGTCTGTGAGAAGTGTGGTGATACCCGTATGGAGTATAAAGAAGTTACTTTGGTTGATGACAAACTCCGTATTGCAGGTCATACAGATGGATGGATTAAGGGAATTGGAAATGATTGCCTCATTGAAATCAAGTCTGTTGGTGCAGGCACATTCCGTTATGAAGCCCCAGAACTTCTTTTAGATAACAATGGAGACATCTTTAAGGCGTTCAACAGTATTAAACGCCCATTTAGAAGTCACTTACTTCAGGGACAGATGTATCTTGAACTGGGTAAGCGTATGTTTGGCGATGAAGCACCAAACGAAATTGTTTTTTTGTATGAACTCAAGGCTGACCAATCGTATAAAGAGTTTACGGTTAAAGCAGATTACGAAGTTGTAGACCGAATCTTCTTTAAGGCTGAGAAAGTCATTAAAGCACTTGAAGCAGAAGTTATGCCAGAATGTAACCTCAATCCAGAGGAAGGGTGTAAGTCATGCAACTTGAT
>Ga0114973_10001788_pt1 | contig 15770 bp, 2 predicted proteins | sample M_140807_MF_Meta_FD_87025 | JGI IMG/M metagenome (GOLD analysis project Ga0114973, IMG submission 87025) | Freshwater microbial communities from Lake Montjoie, Canada to study carbon cycling - M_140807_MF_MetaG | ecosystem: Environmental > Aquatic > Freshwater > Lake | place: Lake Montjoie... | reverse complement strand
GTTTTTTAATTTTATCAATTAAAGATTTGCTTTGGGTACCAGTCTCTAACTTATTCTGTAAATCTTGAGATATAAGATTACCTATATATTTAAAGAACTCTGTTTTATCAAGCTTCTCATAGTTATACAATTTATAACCATCATCACTTAATGTATATTTATCGCTAGGAATAGAGATTACATCAGTTTGTATTAACTCATTGATTGTATTCTTAACTAATGCATTGTACTGCATCATGTAAGCAATAAACTCCCCGGCAATTGGCGGTAAGTTGCTTCTATTTTTTACATACGCAATCTTAGATAAGATGTCAGCAAAACCTAATTCATCAATACCTAGTTGTTCTTTAATAGTTTCAATGTCTTTTACAACAATACCAAATTGATTAAGATATGTTTCTAAAACCTTAGCTGTTTCTCTACCAGCCTTTTGTATAAGTTCTTCGTTTACTTGTACAGCTTGATATCTAAAAGGAACATCTTTATTATATTTTGCAGCCTCTTTAGATGTAACATCAGCTAAATCTTTTTTAAAAATCTTACGAGCAACTCTAGGATTTGAAGTAGCAAGGTACTTAACCATTTGCTCACCTTTAAAGTTATAATCAAACCCTTCTTTAGATATCTCATAGCCACTACGTGCATACTTTTTAGCCATATCCTCAGGGACAAAAGCTATAGAATCTATACCGTTCTTTGTTAAATTAGGTATGGCCTCCGCTAAAAGTTGTTTACTACTTGGTGAACTAAATACTCTCTCTAAAAATACCGCATTTTCAACATCCCATTGTCCAAATATATAAGTGTCTTTATGCTTATACACTTGGTAGTTTTCCAAAATGCTTCTAAATGTTTCAAAAGGCATTTCACTACCTTCACGAACTCTACCCATTAAACCAACATAGTTATCATAGATAGTTTGAATACGCTCTTCTGTAATACCTGGTTCTAATTCAAAGATATTAGACGCAATAGTAGATGTATTATCAAGCTTGTTTTTAAGGTCAAGACGTCTTGCTTCGTAAACATCTTTACGTTCTGGATAACTTTCAGCAAGCTTATCAAGCATGAGGAAGACATTATCTATTGGACCCTTGTTATCAGTGATTGCTAGGTAATCACTAACGTTAAAGATTCCTAACGCTTTTTTAGCAGCTTCGTAATTTGGGCCTTTTATTTCACAACTCATGTTAACTTAAGCATTTTCTAATGTTTTCTAAAACCTCATCTTTAGTAACTCGAATGAATTTCTTAGGAGCAAGAACTTCGTAGTTCTTATTTTTATATCCAAATTCTTCGTAAAGCCTCTTAGACAAATATACAAAAGTTTTAGGGGCTTTTGCTTTCTTTTGATCTAGATTTTGACCATTTACATCTGCACCTATCATACCTTGTCCGTAACCAGCAGCATTCCAAAAGATTTTGTTATCATAGTCTTTTGCAGTTTCAATTAAACCTTGAATACTTTGCTCGATAGCTTCAATGTTATTTTCATAGTTATCATCATTCATTTGCTGGCTAACTACATCTTGAAAACCAACTTTACTTACTAAAGCAAATACATTAGTTTGCGGAGCTGAAGCAAATGCTGAGTCATTTGATTTCATTGCTTTAGCCGTTGGACTAGCAGCGCCGTTGAATACAAACAAGTACTTGTATTTATTTCTTAATAGTTTATCTATAGCAGATGTTAAATCAGTGTCGGCTTTAACAGCAAGTGAGTAAGATGGATTTCTGTAGTTGTCTTTAAAAGTTCTAATCTCCTCACCATAAGATCCGGTTAAATCTGCTTTAGGACTTCTGGAAGCTTTCCATAATGGTTCATCTAAAGTATAGTTTTTAACTTTATATCTAGTTGATGCATTATTCATTGCATTAACAACTCCAAATTGTCTTGAATAACCTTTAAGTAAGTCTTTTGTTAACAGCTTATACTTACTCATATAGTTAATCATGCTCTCAAGTATAGGTGTTAATCTAGTATCAGGCATGATTTGTCCTATTCCGTATTCACCTTTGGCATTAAATCCTGTAGTAAACATGGTATAAATAGGAAGGTTGCTGAAGAACTTGGCTGTTTCCATAGCCTCAAACTCTGTCATGTCGGCATTCTCCATAAGATTATACGGATCAGCTAGCTCAACTAAATCCTCGTGGAAACGATTCATCCTATCTACATCTAGCTTGCCTGACTTAAACTTAATAACCCGCTCTTTAGTTTTCACCTCGTCAGCAGTCATGAAGTCTAGCACCTTATATTTGTCCATAAGACTTGGGAACTTCTCTTTAATATTTAACAAACGCTGAGCATATGACTTAGTAGGGCTCTTAAGAATATAGTATTGGTTATACGTATTATCCAATGCCATATCTCTAAGTGTTGTCTCATATGCAAAAAGAGTAGCATTATCATCTAAATCAGCTTGATCAACAGTATCAAGATATTGGTTGATATAATCTTTTTTGTATTGAATAAAGTCACCACGCTTTGTCATTTCCTTTGTGGGAATAGAGTATCTTAAGAATTCTCTTTCCATAACAAATCTTCCATATTCTCTTACATTTTGGAAGAAGTTAGCACGTAAGTAACCAAACTCAAAGTCTAAATCTGGATTGGTAATGTTTATACCTTGCTTACCAGTGTTAGCTTTAAGGTTCTCAAATTCTTCTACAAGTTTAGTTTTATCAAAGTACATGATAGGTTTGCTACCACCCTTTGATAATTTAACATCCTTTACAAATACCGATACAGGAGATGCAATAGTAGGCTTTAATGTAATACCTGCTTTAGCTACCTCTAAACTTTTGTAGTATGGTACTGAGTCTAAGTCCAAATTACGCATGTAGTTTTGGAACAAGAACATCATTAAGTCATTTCTAAATGTTGAAATGTATTGATCTTGATCACCAAAGGTAGCATCAACCATAGATTGCATATTACCTTCTTTAATAGAATCAAACATATAATCATTTACAACTTTAGAATCTCTAATGGTAAATAGATTTTTATATACTTCATTCATAAAGTCTGCAATACCAAAGCTTGATATAGAAGACGCATCAAGGATTCTATCTACTACATTTTTACCTAAACGATTATCCTCACGTAATTGATCGGCCTGGAAATCTTTTAAGTTAGTTTGGAACAACGAGTTTGAAACACTAGTGTCAAAGTTAGTTGTGCTTTTTACAGCAGTAATAACTTTAGACATGTTCTCAATATCCATAAAGTGTAGTAATAAAGCTAATTGCTCATTGCTATCAAAAGCTATTTCATCTTGAAGGTGCTTTGCAAAATACTCCTGATTAAACACCTCATCTTTAAATGGTTTTGCAAGAGTCTGCATTGCATCAGCCATACCTTTATTAGTAAAGTATCTGTCTCCATTATCATTTTCCTCACTAAACTCCTGCATTTGCGGGAACTGGAAAAGTAATTTTTTACGAGCCTCAGTTCTAAAGTAATTAGGATTAGATAACTCAATACCTAATGGACCAGCATATGCAGACTTAGCTTTCTTAACCTCTTTAATATATTCACGAATAATTGGTTGAGATGCAAAGTAAGCTGCTTGTTTAATAGGAACACCTGCCTGAACCATAAATAATAATGACGGCGCAACCATGTTGTTACCTTGAATATCAAAGATCCAAGGATCTTTAGCAATATCCACCCAACCATTTATAAGCTGAGATATAACATCAGACACTTTATTAACACCATCTGCGTCATAGATATCACTTAATGATATAGCTTGACCACCAGTTGTAAGTAATGTATTGTGATCTAAATATAACTCTTGAGAAAACTTAGTTTCAGTTACTACTTTTTTACCATCTTGACCTCTTGTCTCTTTTTTAACAAGGTATGATGGTTCCATATAAGCACCCGCTGTGTTAAAGATAACGTTGTATGTGTTATCAACAGCACCCTGACCTAAAGTCTTCTTACCAATACTATTAGATCCGTGTTTATAAATATTATATTCTATCTCAAAAATTCTAGTAGGGCTAATTTGAGAACCTCTTCCGCTAAATACAGTTTGCATTGAATCATAAGGTCTAACCTTTGATGCAAGTTCTTCTGCAATAGGTTGTACTATATCAGTGGCGTTAGGTGTAATAAGATCCACATAGTTTTGCTCTGATGAGAGTATGTCTATGATATCTTGAATTACATTGTTTTGATAATCTTCTTTAATAGACACCGTACCATCTTCATTCCTAGTCATAGTAGGCATCATGATGGTAAGTTTATCGATGTCAAAGTCACCACCTGATTTAGCTACAATCTCTGCAGGTAGAACAATCTGGTTACCACCTTCTGGTAAGAACTCATATACCTCCATGAACTCCATAGAGTTAAGACCTTGTACTGGAATACGTACACCTGTCATAGTAATAAGCTTACGTCCTCCTTCTTTGTTTAACCACTCGTCATCTTTAAGAAGTTGGTTAAGAGCTTGAAGACGAGTTATAGGTTTAACTTCTGGTTTTGTAACAGAGTCTCTATATGACTGCTCTACCATTTCAGTTACTTTTGGTATATCTAGGAGTTTCTTGAATTCTCCTTGTATAGCAATCTTAACTTTCATTGCCATAGTCTTACCATTTTCTTTTCTATAGAAAGGTAAGTCATTGGTACCTAATACATTAAGACGATTATTAGAATCCTTGTTAGCATCAAAGAATGTTCTAGATGTATAACCCGCACCAGATACTTGCACGAGTGCCTCGCCGGCAACCTTCTGCTTAATAAGTTTCTTATTCAATATAGAGATAAGAACCTTCTCAATTTTCTCCGCTGCTAAAGATATGTCTAGAGACGTTTGAAGTTTATTATCCTTTGTAAGTTTAATAAAATCAAGATGATGCTCAGCAAGATCTTGTTTGGTAAGTTGCTTCTCAATATAAGAGAATAACTTATCAAGTGGTCCTGTAGGTTTACCATCTACATAACTCCAACCTATTTCATCTAACAGCTCTTGTTTCTTTTGAGCCATAAGGTTTTCAAGGTTGTCTTGAAAACGCTTAAGTAAAGAATAGTTTTTAGACTCTTTACGTTTTTGGGAATCATCAAACTTTCCCCATTCCATCATGCGCACCTCTTTAGGCATCTCCTCCATGAAATCTGTAGGTACACCATTAGACATAAGACCAGACTCAATAAGTTTACGTAACTGAGTAGGGAATGTAACTTTGCCTTTGTATTTAGGTGCAATCTCAAGTTGCTTCTTAAAATACTTAAGGAATATATTGTTAGGGGTAAAGTTATAGCCGTCTTCTGTAAACGCTAGCTCACGATTTTGAGCATCGCCAGCTTCTTTATAAAACTTATCTGGTTTACCATTAGAAGTAATAGTTGAAATTTTAGATCCTGAACTAAACAAAGCATAATCAACACCTTGTTCTACAAGTTTATTGTGAAGCTTTTCAAGGTCTGAGTCTTCTATTGTACTTGGAATTAAAGGAACTAATGAAAACTTATGGAATGCTGTAAGCGGTAACCCGTCTGTAGCAAGTGGTCCCCAGTATTGCATTTTAAGTACAGGGAAAAACTCCTTAAGTCTTGCAGGATCTACATTCTTTTTTGCAAGAAGATCTCTATATAATAGTTCTTGAGTATCTGACCAAGAACCCATCATAATACTCAATGCCTTATAGCCATCAAAGGTTATCCAGCCTTGTGCATCACCTTCTTTCATCTCGCGATATGGCTTAATTCTGTTGTCTACAATTTTATTAACATCCTCATCTGTAAGTCTACCATTTTTGTAACCCGGTGAGTTTTTAATAGTAATTCTGATATCGTCCTCAATTGCTTTATAGTACAAAGATTTTGTATCAACATCTTGCATTACCGCGCTTTTAAATGTATCACCGTACATTTTTTGTACTGGTTGTCCAGTGTACCACTCACTCTTTTGATAGCTAGCTTTGTTTTCTGCAAACACATGATTGTTAAGATAACGCATCATAGCAGCATCCGTTCTTGGAATAACACCACCACTATTGATACCGGCGTTACGCTTTTGGAATTCTTCCTTAGCCATGTTATACAATGCAGGATCTCCGTGGTATAGTAATACAGTTTCTACATTATGAATAAAGCTATTATAAACATGCGTTAAGATTGCCATGTTTGTGGTCTCATCTGTCTTTAATCTTTTAGCTTTAGGATCACCATCAGCATAAATTTCTTGCATCTTTTGGTTTACGGCCTTGTCTATATACTCAGCTTCATTAAGCTTTTCTCTAAACTCATTTACCTTGTTAGCAAAGTAAACTTTAATAACATCATTAAATAATCTCTGTCTTAAATCTCCAGACTCAGGTAGCTTTAAGTAGTCTCTTAATGAAGCACCATATTCTTTTGGTATGTTCATTAACTCTTCTTTTAACTCTGGTCTAAGTATGTCATCAAAGATGGTAAACTTACTACCGGTTTCACCGTAGGTAGAGTTACCAACTGGTATCATACGCTCAAGTGAATTCTCAGGTAATGCTTTCACCCTATTAATACGATCAAGCTCAGCTTCCATGTATCCTAATAAAACATAAAAAGCAGATACTTCACCTTTAGTTCCTTGCGCAAACTCTTTAGGGTTTACATAGTACTTTCTATTAGATAAGTGATATACAAGGATTGTTGATTTATCTGCAGGAGTAGTTCCCATAGGTAAACCATACATAACGCTTACGTGAAAATCTGTAAGACGCTTTGTAAATTCATCAGCATCAGCTGTAGCAACACCAGTGTTTTGTTCACCTTTTACAGTAAATGAAACACCCGCTAAATTATTAAGATCAATAGTTATCTTTTCACTTGAACCTACTTCTTGTCTCAATGATCTTTTTTCACCACCTGGTTTAGTAAAATCAAACAACTCACTTATAGTAACAAGTCTTCTCTTAGCTGGATCTGGATCTGTGCTAACAAATGGATTACGTCTTGAGCTAAGATGATTCATCTCAGGCATAGCAACAAGATCATTAAAGTTAGCAGCATTTTGCAAATTTCTAACTTGCTGAGTAATTGTACCATTCTCCATAAACTCATACTGAGAATCACCAACTGCGTTTAATACCATGAAGTCTGAATAGTCATCACGGTATTTAGCTTGTAATGCTTGCATTGATTTATACAAACCATTTAATCCTCTAGGGCTTTCACCATTCTCTTTAAGGAACTTAGGCGGATTGATAAGTGTATCAAGGTTTCTAACTACTATAGTGCTTTTTATATTATTATCAGCTATAGCTTTGTCATTATGTAACTTGATGGCCTCAATTCTTTGAAAGAAAATCTTAGCTGGATTAGGTGTCATCTTGTTTAAAGCGCCAATAATCTTGGCCTTGTTATCAAAATAGAATCCTATATCCTGTAAGAATTTAAGTCTGTTTAGTGTTGAGTATTGTTTAATGTAATCATTATATACAGACTCAACATCTAGGTAGTTATTACCAGCAGCATCTTGTTTAATGTATTGGGTTGTAACTGTTTTAAATCTATCATTCCAATCTCTACCTACTTTAGCATCTGCAATAGATGCACCACCTACTTTAGCACTATACGCCGGGGCATATACATCTTTTACATCACCAGTCTCAATATTAACGTTGGTTTCTCCAGTCTTCTCAAACGTCTTATCTATAACAAGAGCTACTAAAGGAACACGGCTTTTGTTAAATGCATCGTTAAAGTGTGTCCACATATTTTGTGAATTGGCATCCATTTGTACATCTGGATTACCAAGCTTAATTAAAAGCTCATTCATAAAAGGTGAGTCTTCTTTAGCATCTTGCATTCTTGCATACATCTCCTGTGGGCTATTAGCGCCTTCTAAGGTTCTTGTAATTCGGTTCCATGCAATTCCAAAATCCATAAGAGCATTGAAACCTAAGTTGTTCTCAATGTTTTTACCATTGGAATCTACAGCATGCAAACTCTTTATGAGATATATAACACCTTCATTTGCTAAATCCTGTAATGAAGATTCATTAGATTTTCTATCGTGACCATCACGACCTTTATAAATAGTATCTTCTTCAAATAATAAAATAGCTTTCTCAGCAGCTAATACAAAGTCTGAAAACTTAGACTTCTTTTTGTGAAAAGATATAATACCCTTATCACCCTCTAAGTCCCAGTTATCTATTGCCCATACTAAAGCATCTTGTCTATTTAGATATACCGTTTTTTCACGGTCTGTTTTAGCTTCAGCAATTTTAGTGTCTAAATCTATGATAGCCTCTTCTATCTTAGTCTTTGCATATTGATACGCAGCTTCTCTACCTTTTGGTATAGATAGGATTGAAGTTGTGTAATACGGATTAACCCCGGAGCTATCATCATTAATTCCAATTCTTGCATTAATGAAATCTGAGACTAATGAATCTATAACCTCTGTTAAATCCAATGAGTTTCTCATTGTAAGTAATGGAGTACTATAATTATCATTAACTGCCTCGGCACCTTTGTTTAATGCACGCTTACTCATTTCAGCTGGTAAGTTTTGTTCAGAGTATGAGTATTCATCTAATCTACCAAATTGAAGTTTGGTATAAAGATCTCTAGCATAAATCATTGAATCTTGATTCAAGACCATATCGCTGTAGCTTTCTACACCAAACAAGTCCATAAAGAAATCAAACATTCTTCTAAAGATATTACGTTGTGTAACATCTTGAATCTCCATCTTACCCCCTGATAACATAAATGCACGGAACTCTTCTGCTAAGAATTCTTCTATTTCAAGATCTGATGCAACATCAAAGTTTCTATATGAACCCTTATAATTTCTAAATGAACCCTGACGCTTTCTAGTTTTATTGTAAAGTTCTTGTCTTTGTTCTTCAGTTAAGAACATACGGGTGAACCCGTGAAATGCCTCGTGATATAAGTCTGAGTAATTAGCGCCTTCAAAAAGTATAATAGAGTTTTGGAACCACTTAGCTACTGCAGTTGGGTCATAGGTATTAACCTCGTTCATTAAGTCTTCAAACTTAAAGTGGTTGGCAAATACACTATTGTTAAACCAAGCTTCAGCCTCATCAAGCTTATCTTGAAGTTCTTCTTTAGATAGTTTAGCTAAGTCAAAGCGTAATCCAAATTGACGAGCAAAGTCTCTAGCCTGTTTAGTATTTCTAGAAAGACCTTTGAATTCATCGTCCTCAATAGATGGAGTCTCGCTAATGACTTTATTAATAACCTCTACAGTAGATACAGGCTTTGGCTTCTCACCTTGAATCTCATCTGAGTAATCTTTATACTCGTTATATAAATTCTGTAACTCCTCGCGTTTATCACCAGTACTAATTTGAATAGCATTCTCTAAATCCGATAACGCCTCCTCAAAGTTGTTTACCTTATCTACATATACGGTAACACTATATTCCATAGCAGCTTCTTCAATTCTAGCAATAGCATTGTTTAATATGCTCTTGATAACTTTTGGATCTGTTATAACTGCTTCAGGTGCTTTTTCTTCAGTAGTTGTTTTAGTTTTACCTTTAGCAGGTTTAACAACTACTTCTTTCTCTTTAGCTTTCTTTGGGTAGTCGCAGACTTTTTAGTCTTGTTGGTTTTAACAGGGAACTTACCCTTCTTCTCACCAGGAGCTTTCTTTTCTTTTGCTTTATAATTTAAAATTTTCTCAAAGTCTTCTGATGCTGGATCAAACTTAATGTATCCATTTAAACCTACAATCTCATTGTCCTTGTTTAATGGTAGATTTATGTAGAAGTTATCTTTAACATAGTCTACATATCTAATTTTATTCTCAGTCTTCTGCCACTCGCCGTCTTTAAACTCAATGTTGAAGTTATCAAATAAACCATCTGTGTTTGCTAAAGCTCTGGTGTTTATATGCAAACGTCTGCTAAAAACTTTAAAGTAATTAACACCATCAAAGATTACTGTATTCTCACCAACCTTTTCTTTCCAGGCTCTATCCTTTTTATTAATAATGGCTTTACCTTTTAAGTAGCCACTCTTAATTTCACTTTCTTTTACTTGTGTATCGGAAGGATAAAAAGTTTCAAACAAGTGTTTATACACAGCTTCTTCAACTGCATCTTGATTTTCTAAATCAATTTGAATACCAGCTAAAGCCAATCTAGGCCCAATCTTTTTTAAATCTACAAAACTTATACCCGACTGCGGCCTATATATAAATTCCGAAAGGATGTTGTTCTTCTCATCTAAACTGAGCTCACGTCTATTACCAAACTCATCAACCTCAATAACAGGACGAGCAATTAATCTTGCCAGCTTCCTAGCAATATCAGAACTCATACCTCTTGAAATAATAGGTATAGGGTTTTGAATACCGTTAATATAAAATACGGAATTGGTTTTAGTTTGCTCACCAAAGTTTTTCTCCTGGATAATGATAGGGTTAAACGTTTGGTTTGTAAACGCAACTCTACTTAAAGGAGTAACTACATTATAGTTTACACGTATAGCACCCAAAGATGTACCAGAAATTGGCATCTTAACCCACTTCTCAGGATTGTTAATATTGTCCTTTGTATAATCGTAAAGATTACTCATGAACGCTATTTCATCATTTTGAATTTGTGTTGCCCTTTCTACAGATATTCCTTTGCGCTCCGCAATTCTTGCTGGAGTTAATACTTTTTTACCAATAGCCTCCTTAGTCTTTCTACCGCTACGTGCAGCAAAATAGATAGGCTTACCTTTATCTTGTGATACGACATTATATTCTTTATCAAAGAATAAGATATCACCATAATCGTTAGTAACAGCTAACATTAAACTTGTAGCTGGTCTCTTGTAATCTGGCTTATCGTATATATATTGATCACCAAGTTCTTCTAGTGTTCTAAGAGGAACTGCAGTAATGTTATAACCAAAGTCATTGCCTTTAGCATTGTTTGTTATATGTAGGATGAAGTCATAGTAAAACTGCTTTGTAGGGTCAGCAATATTATCAGTTAGCTTTGTGCTAGCATCAATAAGATTTTGCATACCAGTAGTAGAGAATATACTTTCCACTACATCTGTAAATTGGCCAGGGAGTTCTATGTCTTTAGATTCTGGTAGCTCACCACTAACAGATTGCTCCAGTGAATCTTTAACTTCTTCTTGAGCAATGTCTTCAGCAGCTTGTCCAGTTCCTAAAAATTCTTGAACCTTAGAATAGTCTTCAAACGCCAACATCTTATCTGTAACATAGTTTAAGTTAAACCCGTTTTTAATCAGGTGCATTGTTACATTGTTATTGATAAAAGCAGCTTGGCTAAGTATGCCTGGTAGTATTTGTGTATAAGCTTCTGTAACTAATGGGTCATTAGCATTTTTAGAAATTAAATCTATAAGCTCTTTCATATAACTTTCTACATCTACAGCCTTATTTTCTAAAGATGCTTTATAGAAGTTATTATATACCATTTGGTATAAAGAGTCTCTTTCTTCGTTACTTATACTACAAATTGCCATTATTCACAACGATTATTAAGGTTCTTTAAAAAATTATTCTTTGCGTCAGACTCTGTCATCTTCTCTGCTTCACTTGCCAACTTGGCTTGAGCATCTTTGTCTCCAGATAAAGTCTCCGCTGTAGATTTAGATTCATTCATAACTTCTTCAGTTTCAGGTTTTGGTGCCGGAGCTGTCTTCTTACTAGTGGTTGAAACCACCATGTTTTCTATACCTTCTACGGTATCTGCATCTAGTACTTGACCTTCAGCATCCTCGTCATTCAAAGGTACAACAGTAATTTGTTTTTTAGTAATTTTTTTGATCTTAACAAGCTTGCCATCAGCTAGCTTTAATATCATCCCAACCTCAGGTTTTACTGCTTCAACAACAGCCTCTTCAACAATAGGAGTTTCCAATGTAGCTAAAGAAACATCAACACCATAAAGCTTTAACTCATCAGTAATCTTAGTAATCTTTTCAATAAGATCTGTAGCACGACCAACATTTCTAGCTTGTAAAGCAGCTATTTGTTGACCTTTAAGATTGTCAAGCTTAGCCTTTAAAGCTTCAATTCTTCTTAGTTGCTCAGCTTTCTCTTGATCATTAAGTAGTTGTTGTTCATCCTCAGATCTAACTGGCTCAGCTACACCAAGAGGTCTACCAATACCGGTAACTTCAAAAATATCTCTACTTGTGCTAATAGGTAAAAGCATTGATGGGTTTTCATCAGTACCTGTATTAATAGTATTTGCTTTCTTAACTACCTTGGATGTACCATCAAAGCTTAGTTCTATAGGTAGGATGTAGATACTCTTTATATCTTCCCCGGTAGCTTGACGAATTAACTCACGGTATGCAAGCTGTTGAATAGTATGACTTCTCTTGTATTGTAATTCATCTGCAGGATCATCATATCTTTCTTTAAGATTAAAGGTTGATGTTTTCAAATCCACAATACCTATGCTACCATCTTTTCTGTAAACTAGGAAGTCAATCTCACCTGAGCGTGGTCCTCCAATATTACCATATAAAGTTGGAATACCACCTATTACTTTAAGACCTTTGTCATTTAGATATTGCTTAACATCTCTAAGAGTAGTTAAAAGATCTGTTGGAAAAGTTGCACTATAAGTCATCATCTTTTCACCAGTCTCAGGATCTTTAACCTCGGAAAGGGCTTCTAGTCTTTGTTTTACATCTTCAACAGATATAATTTTACCATCAAAGAACTCACGGAATATAGGATCTAATACGTTACCACGGTTTGCAGCACTTGCATTTTTAAATTCCTTTTGAAGAATGTCTTTAACAATGTCACTTACACGCGGAAGAGGATTACCATTTTTAATATAACCTTTACCTTCAACTTTTGTTACACCACTGTCCTTTAAATTCTTCTTAAGAGTCTCAATAAATTTAGCTACTTTTAAATCCGCCGCTATAAATTCTGCAGACTGCTCAGGTAATTGAAAGGCCTGGTCCCTACTAATACCGCTATTGTAGATGTTAATTAAATATTCTTCAGTAAATCCATTTATATCTTCTGGTAACCAACCTCTATCTAGAACAGCTTGTCTAACTTCAGCAAGGTTTAATGGCTTATCTACTTCCTCTTCTTCTGCTGGCATTAACCCAGCTTTTTTATCTTCTTTCCACTTATTAATAATTTTAGATGCCTTTGAATTCGTAGACTTAAAACTTACAAACCCGCTTGTAGATTCTTTAATTTTAGCAATCTTAATAGTTTTTTTATACTCAGCATATAACAAATCATAAAGATCTTTAGGAAGTTCTTCTACTAAACTATTTGTATTAATAGAATCAATCTCATCTTCTGTAGTTGGTTCTGCAGCATTTTTTACTTCTGCAACAGGTGCTGTAGCAGCAGGAGTTGCAGTAGGAGTAGCGGCTGCAGTAGTTTTAGTAGATGCTTTTTTTACCAAGACAGGTAAATTAATAATTACTGAACCATTTGATGTATTAAACCTTAGTATAGCCTCAGGTAGTAACTTACTTACTTGCTCTTTTATTTTATCAAAATCTTCTCTAGTTAAACCTGTTTTTGGTTCATATAAATCATTTACTTCATCCTCTGTTGTTGCAGAACGTAATGCATCTAAAGTAGCAGCATTTAAAGTAACAGTACTTGTAATTATATTTCCACTGTCATCTGTTAATATCTCATAACCTCTTTTTAAGTTATTGGCAAATATTCTTAAGCCATCAAGGGAGATATTTGTTTTTTCAGTATACTCATGTTCTGCAGGCAAAGATTTCTGAACTTCTGCAAGCATAGTTTTAAAGTTATCTTTATTACCAGACTTATTCTCCATTTTAGAAGTCCATCTATTAGTTGGTACTACTGTTGTGCTACCATTAACTAATTTCTTTTCGTAAATTCTAATATAACCTACAAAATCATTATCAGATGTTCCTGTCATGATAACATCAACAAGTCCAGTTTTAGGATTTATATATTCAGCAATACCAACTCCATTAACTTCTCTATAAGATGATATTTTTGAATCAGGTAATAACGATAATACATTACCAAAACTTATATCATTTGCAAATGCAATTGTATCAGGAAATAAATCTTTTCTATTTCTATTCTTAATTATATCTTCTGGTGTTTCTTCAATAGGAAGTACTTCAGGTATTTCTTCGGTAGTAGCTACGGCAGTAGTAGTTTCACTTGCTGGTGTAAGACCTAATAGAGGACTGATGATTTTATCATACCTATTATAAATTTGATTATAGATTGCAAGATTCATCCCGGTCAGCTTACTCTTGTCTACATCACCATTTGGTTTTCTATAACTATCTATATCAGGTATTGCCTTACGCAACTCGTCTTGCTCTAGTGCTCTAAACTTAGCTACCTTTTCTTCATTAGTATCTTCAGCTTTAATACCACTAGCTTTATTTCTTAAAGCATCTGCCTCAGCGTTAGCTTCATCATATCCTATTACCTTACCATCTACTGTTACAGTTAATGGTTGAATGCCAAATTTTAAAGCGTCAGATGTTGCTTTTATTATAGCATTTAAAAGTTTTACTCGTCTTTGTTCTTCTTCTGGAGTAAGATTTTTAGTAGCAACTTCTGTTGTAGTTTCTTCTTCAGCATTATCAATAGCAGCTTCTTCTAACACATCATCTGCAGGCTCTGCACTTAAAGCTTCTTCTGCTGGTGATACTGCTCTACGATTTCCAGGTTTTTGCAAGTAATCACTTTGATCAATTGTAAGTCCTACTAGAGCAGTAGCTTGTTTTAAAACTGTATCCTCTGTACTATTTATCTTAAATACATTTTTAAGATACTTTGTAATAGCTTTAATTATATCATTGAATGTACTTGTCTTAGCATCTCTTGTAGATTTAACCTGAGCAAGGAGTGCTTGGAATTCAGGGTTAGTCATAACCTCTGAGATAAATGCTTGTGGTGAAGATAAACCAAATGGTATCTTACCATTAACTAAAGCTGGGTTAGCTTGTGCAGCAGCTACTACAGCTGTCATCATTTCTTCTACTTCATCTGCAAATGCTTTATCATCTAAAAAATCTGTAGTTAAAGACATCATCATACCTTTTAACATAAGGTACTCTGATCTATTAGCACCTCTGTCATATTTAGGGGATGCGTAACGGAGATCTACAATGATACCGTTTTTGCCATCATATGTAACTGGAGATGAGTGATTAGTTTTAAAGGTAATGTTCATCCCAGTATTCAAACCCTTAATCTTCTGGGCTAATTTTCTTTCTGCGGACGTTGCAAACTTGCTATTCACAATAAAGTCACAAACCTCATCTATAGATACCGTACCACCTTTATATGCATCTATACCCAACTCTCTTGCATACTCAATTAGACCACGTTTATCTTCTTTATTCTTTGCTTTATGTGCAAAACTAAAGAGTTCCTCAAGAGCATTTAATTGAGCACTGGCTTCTCTAATAGTTCTATCTTTAATTACCTTATTATAAGTCTTTTCATAGTTATCAAACATTTCCTCAATCATAGGGATGCGAGGATCATTTGCTTTTAAAGGTTGATTGGTTCTAGCATCAATAAGTTTTGGGTACTTACTGTTTCTTGTAAAAGACTCCAGATCCGCTACGTCTACATATACTTTAGTCTCATCAAATAGTTTTTGTATGAATGCATTTTGAATAACACCTTTCATAAACTTCTTCTTCTGCTCTCTAAGAATAGCATTACGGTTATTGTATACTCTATTTAAACTAGAAGCAATGTTATTTTTAAATGCATTAAAGCCTGCTGGATCAGTAAGCATATTAACCCATTTAGCCATAGCTTTAT
>Ga0114973_10001787_pt1 | contig 15772 bp, 7 predicted proteins | sample M_140807_MF_Meta_FD_87025 | JGI IMG/M metagenome (GOLD analysis project Ga0114973, IMG submission 87025) | Freshwater microbial communities from Lake Montjoie, Canada to study carbon cycling - M_140807_MF_MetaG | ecosystem: Environmental > Aquatic > Freshwater > Lake | place: Lake Montjoie... | reverse complement strand
TTACTGCATATGTTCTGTTACTATTAGATGCAGTAGCCGTACAATTACTAAATGCAGCACTAAATGTCCAGTTAGCGGAATCATCAGTAGTACCGTTATATACAGTCATAGTGGTAGTAGCACTTGCAAAACCACTGGTACTAACTAAACCAGAATTATCCGCGGCTACTGTAGCTGTTTCATTATTAAGTACAGCAGTAATTGCATTAGTACCGTCGTTTACTATAGGAATAGTTTCTTCATCTAGTTTTATAGTAAATGCGCTACCTGATGTATACAACTCAACTTTAATAGTAGTAGCCGTAGCTCCAGGAGTATAAATATAACTACTTTCATCCAAAGCACTAGTATACTTGGGAGTAGTGTTACCATTTTCGTATATTTTAAATCTACCACTATAAGCAGCAGCAGGACTAGCACCAGTAGCACTCCTTCCGTATACAGTTAATGTTGTAGGATTAAGAACTCCAGAATTATTTTTTCCTATTACACTAGAACTAGTTACTAACCAATATGCGGTGGCATCAATGCCACTACTACCGCTACTACCACTGGTTCCTGATTTAGCTTTAGTTATAGTAAATACTTGAACAATATTACTAAATCCCAAACGACTAGCTGTAATTGTAATAAGTCCAGTATCAGCAGTAAGACTATTTACAGTTTGTGTTCTACTAGTAGCTGCTGTACTAGAAGTACAATTAATATAAGTACTAGAATATGTCCAATTAGCAGAATCATCAATACCCCCAATATATACATACATTGTGGTACTAGCAGCGGCGCCAAAATTAGCAGCATTTACTACACCTGCATTATCCGCTGGTAATACAGTAGTTTGATTGCTAAGGTCTCCAATAATACTGCTTTCGCCAGCTTTAGCTTTAGCTATAGTATAGGTACTATTATAAGATATAGTGCTTTTAGTAGCAGTTACGGTAAAATTTTCTGAATCACTAGTCCATGAAGCACCGCTAACAGTAATTTCACCACTAGTACTATTTACAGCAACTGTTAAACCATTTTGAGTAGTTGTGGGAGGACCATAAGTTATACCACCAGTAACTTTTACTACGCCATTGTATAGTTCTAAATAGTTTGATATAATAGGTAAAGTATATCCAGTACCATCATTATCACTAGTAATTAAATCAATAGGTCGTTGAAGTTTACTTACTAATTGATTATAAATTTTACTAAAACTAATGGCATTAGTGTAAGTAACGCCTTGAAATGTTAAAGTAGCAGTAACTGTAGCAAAATCATCTGTTATACTATCAGGTAAAATAGTTACAGTGTTGCCGTTAGCTGTAGGAACAGGACTTAAACCAGTATAACTAAAAGTAACTATTTGTCCATTAAGTGCTCCAATTAATGTTGCTGTAACTACTGATTGAGCTGGTTGAGCAACATTATTAGTACCATACTTAAACTGCATAGTAGGAGCAGTTAAACTAATATAATTACTGCCAACTTTTAGTACTCTAGGAGAAGTTGCTTGTAATCGCAAATCTCTAGTATTTATTGGTGTTACGCTCATTTACACTAAAACTCCTATTTGTACTTGTCCAGTAATCCAGTCTCTGGTAATATTATATACTAATCCGGTTTTTCCAGCACTTAAATTAAATCGATTAGATTTAATAGTTACTATATCACCTAATTGTACAAAAATAAGTTCAGGTAGATATGTAGCAGTAATTAATTTTCGCTGAACGCCCCAAAGATTTAAACGTTTAATTGCTTCAGTAGTTGCATGAGATTCAGTTATTAACAGGGTATTTTCTTGACTAATTGTTCCTGTATCTCTGTATAGTGTTTTGTTTGTGCTATTAATCTGTGTAACGGTTAAATAATCTTCATCAAATTTACTGTCGGGATTAAGTCCGGCTGCAACAGTTTGTTGAACAGTATAGTTTTTACAATAACCTAATTTAATACTAGGTTTTATTGGAAATAGTTGAGTAATAGATAAAGTACCTAATATCATATTATCATCATTAAGCGTATACTGAGAGGTACCACTAGGTACTTTTAGTTCTACTAATTTTAATTTACTAGAACTAATATTTTGACCAGTAGCATCAACTGTAATACTTGGACATACTAAGTTAGCGCTTACACTTTTAGCTAAATCATTACAAAGTTGTACTGTATTTATTCTATCACTGCAATAAACACCTACTGGGCTAGTATTTGTAAAACCAGAAAAATCAATTTCACTGGGTGTAAATTGATTGGTAGTATTTCCATAGCTTGTAACTATTTTTGTAATAATACTTGAAATAGTATTACTATAACTAGTAGTACTATTTCCTTGTACGCTGCAAGTAATAGTACCTACTGGATTACTAGATAGTCCAATTAAACCTTTACTAAGATTTTCTGCTGCTGTAATAGGTACACCATTATCTCTGACTTCAATTATACCGTTAATAGGGCCATCATTAACCATATAAACTTTACCTGTAACACCAGAGGTTCCAGAGGTTCCAGAGGTTCCAGCAGTTCCAAAAATTCCAGTAACACCATTATCTACGTATAATGGCTGAATATTAAATACTTCGCCAAAGGTTAGGGGAAGTAGTGCTGTGTTTGCAAGCCCAGTTTTAGTTTTTTCAGTATAAGTATCTGTGCTATCACTTAAAGTTTTTTCTGTTAGTGAGTCATTTAATCGTTGTAGCTTATCAAAAAGTAGTAGTGTTAGTTGATTTTCACTATTAGCTGTTAATTCTTGCACTAATCCATCAAAAATTAATACAAAATCACTTTTAGGCCAACTTGGGTCACCTAAGTAAATTTTTACAGATCTTCGATTCCAGATATAGTTAAGAAATTGATCATTAACACCATAAGTATTAATAAGATCTAGGCCTCCATAGCTTGTACTAATAGCACCTTCAACAGATAGTGATTCGCTAAAACTAAGCCCACCTATAACGCAAGCATTATAGGTGGTACCACCACTACTGTAGGCCATAGAAGAAAGATTTATAGTAGTAGGTACTCCAGATACTGAAACTTCTGAAATATCTACTAGGGTACATTTAATGTGGCTTGGCGATTTAAGCCAAGCCACCATATCATTTACTGTTTTCATTAATCAATCGCCATTACACCAAGGTCTGAACGTTTATAACTAGCAATAGCAGTATTGCCAAGTCTATTTGCACTAATTTGATCTGTGCTAGTATCTACAACTGTGCTAGAAATTACCTGAGTATTATTATCGGTTGAAGCTACTACTGCTACTGTTGAATCTTGAATAGCAGCAACTATTTCTGTAGTTGCTTCAGCCATTCCAGCGGCTACACCAGTAGCTACAGCATCAGCTACTGCTGTAGCTATTGTTGCTGCTAATGTTGTGCCTGTTGATGTATTTAAAGGATCCTGTGTTATAGTTGAGTTACCTGTAATCGAATTTTGAGCCATCCACATAGGATCGGGTGAAGTATCATAATCATTAGGATGCGGACCTCCTAGTGTCGGAACAAAAATTCTAACAATTCCTCCTGGAGGTTCTGTAATTTGGCCAGGTTGCGCTACTCTACTATCTCCGACAAATACTGAAGAAGCTGTGTTATTTGCAGCAGTAGTTGCAGCAGTAGTTGCAGCAGTAGTTGCAGCAGTAGTTGCAGCAGTAGTTGCTGCTGTAGTTGCTGCTGTAGTTATTGTACTTAAAGCAGCTGAAGCATTTGCATCTGCTGTAACTTTAACAGCGGTTTTTTCAAGGTAATCTTTAAGTAATGTAGCAGTATCTTTGGTATTTTCTTTAATGCTTGTTAAATATGTATTACTTGTTTCTAGTGTTTCTAGTTGTTTTTCTGCATTTGTTTTTTGTGTGCCTAGTCCATCAATAACATCGTCAATAATAGTTGTAACTCTATTAAAATCAGTAGTATATTCAGCACTGCTAGCAAATAGTTCTCTGGATAGTCCTAAGAACCTATCTGTTGCTCCGGTTAGTTTTCCAACGGCACTATTCTTTTCGGCTTCAGTACCTGTCCTAATAGTATTAACTAAACTATCTACTTCATATTTTGCTTGTGCATATTGTTCTACTGCTGTTAGGGTAGAATTAGCACCACTTTGTAGCGCATTTTTATAATCTTTTAAACCGCTAATTTGTGAAGTTAATGCACTTGTAATATTTTGTAGTGCTGTTTGATATGCTCTTGCTGCTGCTTGTTGGTCTTCAATTGCATAAAGTTGTCGTTGAAATACTCTGTTAGAAACATCCAATTTAGCGATTTCTAATTCACGTAATTGTACGCTGGTTTTTGTTAGTTGATTTATTTTATCTAGTATGCTGGTTCGTTCAGCTTCAATATCCGCAAGGCTTCTAGTAGCTGCTGCTGCTTCTACAGTTTTACCATAAACTTCTTTAAAACCTTCAGCAACTGTTAATAGTGCGTTATAAGTTTCATAGCTAGTTTGATCAGTTAGTTTAAAGTTTTGAATCAAATACTTAAACTGCTCAGTAGTTTTTACTGCACTAAATCCAAGTCTAGACATTTCTTGATCTACTGCTGCTTGTACAGGTGCTAGTTTTTCAGCTTCAGTTAAGAAATTTTCGCGGAAATAATTGGCTTTTTCTAAAAATTTATCCATTCCACCGCCTGCTTTTGCCAATGCTTCGGTAAAAGCAAAATTCCCGGTTTGAGCTCCTGGTCCACGAATATTTGTTAGTGCTTGAGTAATTTTTTCATTTGTATCTACTACTCTAATAGCTGTGTCTAAGAAACTTTCACCAAACTTTTTATATGCATCAAATGTGCTAAATATACTGCGTCCAAGTTCATCTAGTTTACTACCAATTGCTGCATTAAGAGCATCAACAACTTCATCTCCGGTTAAATCAGTAACATCAATATCTATTGCTGCAGACATATTACTAAATGCATCTGTTACTGTTTTTGCAGTTACTCCAGATTTTTCAGCTATAACGGTAAATAAATTCTTAGATTCTTTAAATATATCAGAGATTGCATCCCTAGTTGCCTGTTGTATACTTTCTGTTTCTCGTCTGATTTCGGTCCAGTCTTTACTACTACTAAACCAGCCACCACTCTTATGAAATTGATAGAGTACGTCTTTGTACTGTTTAATACTACTTTCAGTATCGTTAATAACTTGATCAAAAGTTCCAGTTAATTGAATACCCGAACTTTGAATACTAGCTGTACTAGTGGTTTTTCCACCAAATATGCTACTGCCAAATCCACTACCAAATAAACCGCCTTTGCTAGTTGTACTAGTGCCTGGTTGAGTTCCAAAATTAGTACCACCTTTACGAAGTCCTTGAATGCTATAAATAGACTCTGCTGCTCCAGTCATAGCATCTGATAATTTAGTAAGTGCTCTTAACATCTTATTATCATAGCTTAAACCATCAACGCTATTTTGAGCAATAAGTTCAATTCCCTTTCTAATGCTGTTTACTTTTTCATTAGCATCACCAAATACTCCGCCACCTGTTTCTACTTTTATACCTTCACTAAGATTATTAGGATTAGCTATATAAGTACTACCAGTTCCTTGAGTTTCTTGGCGTTGTTCAGTATTCATTTGAAAATTAGCTCTTGAAGTTTTAGTGCCGCCTTTAAAAGCAGAACCTAGTAGTGCAGCAATAACTGCAGTCATTGCAGCGCCAGCAATAAAACCAAGAGGTTGCGGCGTCATTGCATATGCGCCAGCAATAGCATCAAGCCCTTTAGCACCTGCACGTTGCAAACTGCCCGCGATACTAGTTCCAGTAAGCGCTGCTTCTCCTGCTAATTGTGTAGCCATTTGAACCATTTTGGCTAAATGTATTGCTGTTTCAATAGCACTTAGTGCTTTATAAGCAAAAGTTTTTTCTTTAAACAACTTTTTTGTATTGCTAATTTGCGATAGCATATTCTTTTCATCTAGTTTTGCTTCATCTTGCTTAGCCTTAGCGTCTATTTTAGCTTTATCCTTGGCAAGACCTTCGTATCCGTCGCCATCGTTTTTCCAGCGTTCTTCTGCTTGTTTTGTAGCAGACTTTTGCCTTGACATTATTTTTTCTTGTTCATCTGCAAAGTTTTGTGATTCTTCAAAAGCCTTACCAATAGCATCACCTACTTTACCAAATACAGCAGCTAAACTCTTAGTTGCTTCTTGTAACTTACCCATTCTTTCTAGCTGTTTTGCCTGCAGTACGTCTTGCTCTGTTTTTGCTTGAGTAATAAGTTTTTCTAGTCTTATTCGATTTTCTATCTCATTTCTTTGTTGTTCGGCAATAGCACTCTCTAGTGCCATTTTAGCTTCTAAATTAGCTTTATCATTTGTATACTGCTTTTGCGCATCTACTGATATACTGTCTCCTGCAGCTAATCTAGTTTTATTTAAAATTTCTAATTCTTTTCTTAGTGCAGCTACAGTATCTAATTCAGCTTTATTAATTTCAGATATTTTAACAGACTGTGTTAAACTAAGTTGTTTTTGTTCATTAATGCCTTTTTCTATTAAATAGTCTGATTTAAGAATTGCGTCAATAGAATTAAGGCCTTCTAGGTATTGACTTTGATAGTTTATTTGTGACTGAACTTCGTTAGTAGTTAATTTATATTTTTGATAACTTAAGTCATTAACCTTTTGATTTTGTAAAGCTGTTTTATTAATTCGTTCAACAGCACTGGCTAAATCTCCAGTTTTACTAACAGTTTGAGTTTTAATATCTTTTTCTGTTTTTGCTAAAGCTACTGATTTAGTTTGTTCATAATTAATCTGTTTTTGTAAGTTTTTGGCACTTTCTAGATTATTTATTTCTAAGGCATTAAGTTGTAAACCTGACTTTTTCTTTGCTTCAAGATCATCAATAATTTTTTGTTGCGCGGATAATTCTTTAGTAGTTTTTTGATTTATCTCATTAATTTGTTGATCGTATGCTGCTGCAACTTGTTGTACATCTAGCCGAGTTTTTTCTATTAAGTACTCTTCTTGAGTAATAGCTGCTAAGTCTTTTCGTAGTCCTAAACCCTCTAAGTCAAGTGCTATTCCTTTTTGCCGCATACTAACTAAAAAGTTTTGATTTCTAGCCTCTAGTTCAAACAAACTATTTTCTTTAGCATAGAGTATTTCAATAGCTTTTAGATTATTATCTAAAATTTCCTGAGTAGTTTTAGTACTTTGTGTTTTTCTTTCTTGATTTTGTTTTTTATCCAGTTCTGTTTCAGCTTGTTTAATTTTACGATATTCTTTAATAGCTTCTTCTGATTGAGCTGGTGTCATTTTTGAGCCGGCTGGTTTTATTCCTTGTTCTGCTAATTTATCAATACCAAATTTACTAAAAACTGCTAGTTTAGTTTCAATGCTCAGTCTATCTCTAGCTAGTTTATTTTCAAATATTTTATTTTCAACTAATTGTTTTTCTGCAAGATCTATTTCAGTTAATGTTTTTAAATTTGCTTGTTTAAGATTAAGATTTTCTAATTCTGCTGCATTAGTTTTTTCTTGATCATCTAGTATACTTTGTCGTTCCTTTAATTCCTCAGTAAGAACTTTAGCCATAGTTTGCATTTTAGCACTTGTAGCTTCTGCACCTAAAGCAATCAGTTGTTTTTGTACATTACTAATCATGTCTACAAGAGGTGAAATAGCTCCTGCAGCGGCTTTTGCATCAGCATTAATATCTAGATTAGCTAATAGCTTTTGTTGTTGTTCTAAAGGGTTTTTATTTTGTATTACACTACGTTGTATACCGGTAGAAGCCATAGCCTTAGCTGCGGCTTCTCTTTGTTCTTGAGTGGACTTTTCGCTTTCAATTATCATTCTATTAGCAATGTCTTCTTGACTTAGTCGTAATAAGGTATTACTAATAATAAGATCTCTGGTAACTTTTATATTATCTATTCTAGCTGCAATGTCTAACTGAGCAAGTCTGCCTTCTTCTCTGGCTAATTCTGGACCTGTAAGTAATATACTAGCAAACGTTTTTTGAATTGTAATAGCGGCTTGAGCCTGTGCAAGTACAATTTCTTTACCTAAAATTTCGCCTGCTTGTTTAAATCTTTCTATAGCAACTGCTTGTAGTAATGGTTTGGCAATTGCAGCGCCTTTTGCCTGAGCGTCTGCTAAATCTTTTTCTGCTGCTCTAGCATTTTCTCCAGCTTTTATTCTTTCTGGGGCTGAGAGTTTTTCATTTTGCATTTGTTCTTGAAATTTTTGCAAATCTTTTTGAGCCTTGTCTGCAGCAGCTGCAAGCGCTAAAATTTCGTCTCTTCTATCAGCAAGTGCTGAGAATTGTTCTGGTGGTAATATAGTTAGTTTATTAACATCTTTTGCAATCTCGATCAAAGTTTGAAAAGCTTCTGCTGGTTTTTCTATACCTTGAACTAATTTAATAGCACTAGCCTGTAAATTACTACCAAATTTTTCTAGTGGATTTTGAGAAACTAATGATTGTGTTAATTCTTTATAAGCCTTATCTGTAGCTTTAAAAGCGGTTTGAGTTTCTTCAAGTCTAGCTGCTGCTGCTTGTGTTTCTTGTGCAAGTTTCTTTTGAGCGTCAGTTATTGCCTTAACAGTTGATAAATACTCAGTGCTATTTTTAAGCTTAAACTCTATATTAGCCTGACTAAAGTTTTTTTCAACGCCAAGTATTTTTGTAAGTTGTTGTTTATATGCTTCTTTAGCTGGTCCAGGATCAGCTAGTATTATACTTTGAGCAATAGTTTGAGCAATTTTTTCAGATAAATCACTTTTTAAGTCTAAATCAAATATACTTAGAATTCTTTGTCTAAAAGTATCATACGCCCCTGCGTTATCATTAGCTTTATTAAAAGCTTCTTCTGCTTTGGCCAATCCCTCTGCAAGTTCATTTATAGCAGCACCACGTGCTTTTAAACTTTGTACAGTAAGTTTGTTTAGTGGATCATACTCACTAAATCGTTTTAGCACAGCGCCACTATTTTTAAGTGACTCACCTAAGGAATCTATGCTATTATTAAAATCATCAACTTCTTTTTTATTTTTGCGAAATACGTCATCTAAAATACCTAACGTAGCTACAGCACCTGCAATAGCTGCTCCGTATCCACCAAATGCGCTTATTCCAGTCATAAGCCTTGAACCAAGAATAGCTATACTACCGCCAGCTCCAGCAACAGTTTTACTAAATAGTCCTAATTTAGACTCATTAATTTCTTTTCCTAGTTGACCAAAACTTTGACGCAGAGACTGAATTCCACCATATTCTGCAGCATTAGCAATTATTGCTAATCTTGAAGCTTTTTCAGTTGCGTCTGCTTCTATTTTTTTAGTTTGTGCATAGGCACTACTTAAAAGATTGCTTTTATTAATTTCATCATTTAATTTTTTTTCTTGAGCCATAAAAGCAGCTTCAGCTGCTTTTGCTCTTTCAGCAGCAAATGCAATTTCTTCATATACTTGTGCTCGAGCATCTCCTACTTTTTTAAACTGTGCAGCGCTTTTTTTCAATTCGTCAATATCTTGAGCTTTAATGTCTTGAATGGTAGGTGCATTTAGCACTTTACCCAACACTGTCTCTTTGTCAGTAAATTTAGTAGCAGCTTTTAATGCTTTGTATTTTTTTTCAGCATCATCCAGTGCCTTAATTTCAGCTTCAGCACGTTGGTCTAATAATTTTTTTCTTTCTGCATTTTCTGATTTTAACGCTTCTAGCGAACGATTTTTTCTAGCTTCAGCGTAGGTTTGAGCTTCTTCTGCTGATTTACGTAAACCAGCGCCTAATTCACTAAGTGCAGGCAATGCTTGCTTAACAATAGTTAACGCAATAGCTCCAATTATGCCTAATAGTGCGGTAGGGCTACTTGCCAAGAAACTAGCTAAGGGACCTAGTACAGTATTAACAAAGTTACCAGCAGTTATTGCTAAATTATTAAGGGTGGCTGCTAATTGACTGTAAGGGTTAGCATCTACTTTAATATTACCAAATTTATCTTCAAACTCTTTTAGCACAGCAATTGAAAATGCCTGACGTCTTTCAAAATCAGTAAGAGCACCAGCAGCTTTACCAATACTAAGAGCATAGGCACGAGTAGCATCATCAATTTTAACAAATATGCCTAGTTCGTCCAGCAATTCAGGTTCAATTTTAGTAATACCACGACTTAATCTGCTAATTGCATCACTAGCATCAACTCCTAGTGCAGCTGAAATGCCTTTGGCAGCTTTACCAATTTTTTCAACAGTTCCTGGTCCTAAACCTGCAGCAGTAACCTGTGCAGTAGCTTTCATTGCTTCCTGAAAGGAAATAGCATCGCCAGTTACAGTTACTAAATTTTTACTAATATTAGCTAGACTAATACCACTTTGTGCGCTTAACTGCTTTAAGCCTTGTATCATATTAGTAGTATCAGCAGCAGTGCTTAAAGCACGAAAAGCTGCACTAACAGCAAATAAGTTAGCAGCATATACAGCATATAAACGGACTAATCCACTTAATCCTTGAGATTCTTTAGCAAAGTCGCGGGCAGCAGCACCTGTGCCAGCACCAGTAGCACGTGAAATACCATAAGCACTACCGCTCATCATGCCTTCAGCAACAGCACGTGATCCAGTACTACCACCAGCACCGCTAGGACTAGCCTGCGCATTCATAGTAGCTTTTGCCTCTCGTTGAGCAGCTTTTAGGCTTTTAACAAGAGTTTCAATATTTTTAATGACTTCGCTGGTTGAGCCATTGTCACTTACCTCAACATTGGCTTTAATTGTATTGTCTGTAGCCATTACATCTCCCAATAGCGATCTTATCTGCACTAAAATTTTTTAAGGCAGTTTTACTTTAAATAGGATTATAACACAGGGGCAAGCATTTGTCAACTATAAAATTTACAGACACAAAAAAGCCCTGCTACCATTAAGTAGCAGGGCTTCTTGCCTTTATTTTTTCAGCAATGCTTTTTGATCTTATTTGATCAATATTCTGTAAAAAACCAAATGCAACAGGAATTTCATACTTTTCAAATTCATACATTGTAAATAAGCTAAAAACAATAGTATAGTCTTTGCCTAAATAACCACCATTCATGGTATCCCATATATCTGGCAGTAGTCTGTATATATAAAAAGATTGTTGAACTAGTTCAGGAAAATCTGTTATCTCTAAAGGTATATCTTCTTCATTTGGTTCGTCGCCAAGCATTTCACACATTTCAAAGTATGTTTCTCTACTAACTCCAACCTCAGCGTTTTGCATATATTTGCTGAGCTTGTCTTGCAAGTCAATTACTTGCTCGTAGTAAAGTTTCCCAGATCTGTAACCTGTTCGCTGATAAAACTATCAAAGTTTGTGGAATTTTTCATTAAGTACAGTGCATTTTCTTCGTTGTACTCAAGTTCCGCTGCCGGATCCTGACCAGTTAAATCTACTGGTACAAGTTGTTCTAAGTATTTAAGTTTAAGTCCACTCCAGCCTTTAATACTAGCTTTTACATAAAGTTCAAGAAAAAGGTCATCGTTAAGTTCTTCAACTGGTTGACGATTTTTAAAAGTGGTTTTTGTAGCCTTTTTGCGAATGTTCTGCAAAGTCTCACGAGATAAAAATGCTAAACTGATTGTAAAATCAGGCATTCCGGGATACTCAACATCTAGGGCTTTTGAGGGTACAAGTAGTGTTTTAAGAGAAAGTGACATGTTTACCTTTTTGGGTTAGAACTGGGCCAAATGGCCCAGTTCTGGTTAGTATTATAATTAAACTTGCGGTGCGATATAAGTAAGTGAAACTTCGTTAAGTTGTTCAATATCAAACGCGCCACTTGCTGAACCTTGCGCTGTAAACGAAATAGTTGTGGAAACAACCTGTTCCGTTGCAACTGTAGGAATTGTAAGCATAACTGCTGGCATTTCAATATCTACACGTGTTGTAGCAGTAGGATTACCACCAATACTTAGCTTCATATAAAATTGTGGATCTACTGTTGTAGAGCTACCTTCTAGCAATGACTTTAATAGTCCTGCAGTTTGTAGTGTACCTGTACGCAAATAAGCATTCATTGTACCACTAATTGCACGAGTACCTGTAAAGTATACGATAGGAGTATTAACAACGCCTAAGTTAGCAGGTGTTAAATAATTAACATTGTTTGCAAATGTTAAACTACCACCAGTAATTGCAACGTTATATACTGTACCGCCTGCTCCAATGCCTGTATCTAGTGTTACAGTACTTAGTTTATTAGCAAGATATGGTGCATTAATATTTTTCCAATTACTAGTACCGGTAACACTGCCTGGTGCAGCATAGGTAAATGTTAAGCCAGCAATTGGGCCAACTTGTGATGGAATACCACTAGTACTAGTAGGTGTTGCACCTAATGTAAGTGTAGTTGTGCCATTTGTTGCAATAATGTAGTAAGTACCATTTGCAATAATACCTGCTGTACCTGCAGTACCACTAGTAGCAGTATTTGTTCCTGAAATAGTAACAGTACCACCAATTTGTAGTGCGGTAGCACTAGTACTACAAGTTAGATCTCCATTAATACCGCTTGTACCTGTTGTACCAGCAAGTGCTACTCCGGCCAACGTTGAAGAACTTGGAGTTAATGTAACAATACCAGTTGTAGTATTAGTACTAAGTACTGGTGAATTGTTTAGTTGGCGTAGGGTACTACCTTTTCCAGCCCAAGCAATGCTAGCAATAGCATCTAAGCCAAAGTCAATAGTTGCACTATCCATAACGCAGTTATCAATTACGAAAGTAGTGCCGCCAAGAACAATAATCAAACCAAACTGCTGTAGTTGGTGTTTACCACTATTTTCTAGTGTACATACTGCTGATGCACTCTTAGGTTGCCATGCATAAAGTTTACTAGCTGCTGGAGGCACATAAGTAAATGTTAAACCAGCAATTGGACCAACTTGTGATGGAATACCACTAGTACTAGTAGCTGTTGCACCTAGTGTAAGTGTAGTTGTACCATTTGTTGCAATAATGTAGTAAGTACCATTTGCAATAATACCTGCTGTACCTGATGTAGTACTAACGGCAGTATTTGTTCCTGTAATAGTAACTTGGCCGCCAACAGCTAGGGTAGTAGCAGTACAAGTAAGTTGGCCGTTTAAACCACTTGTACCTGTTGTACCAGCAAGTGCTACTCCAGATAAATTTGTAAATCCAATAGGTGCTGCACTAAACATTGCATTCCACAAAACGCCTTCTTCAGCATCAATAACACTGCCAGCATCACGTGGACGAACATAAGTACTAAATGTAAAATCTACTGCTTCTAGTGCAGTATTAAAATTACGCTGACCGCGGTTAGGAGTGTCACCAGCTTCACTAAGTGTAACAGTTTCTGTTGTAGTATTTTGACTAAAACTAAATCCGTCCTGAACTTGAATTTCCCAAGTATTAGCTGTGCCATAGGCTCCACTTGAAAATCCCGAGGTTTGTACCACACCGTAGTTATTGACGTTTGTAGTAAAGAAGACTCTACTATCGCGAATTAAATTAAATGACGATGCCATCTTATTTCCTTTTTGTTAATGCCATGTATGCATAAACTAGACATTTATCTGTTATTAGCAATAGTGGCATGGTTGCTTACACAATCTGATATCGGACTTGTAAGTTAATTTCTCCAACTGCATAAGGTGCTAATAGCCCCTCATCTGTGGTAATTGACTGAACTAATATTTCAGTCGTAGAATAATTATTGGTTGAATCATATTCTAACTGACGATTATCATCTACGCAATTTTCAATATCGGTTAACAGCAGCTCTAGTTGTTCACTACTAGATTCACCACGACAATATACTTTTATGCAAACGTTTAAAAATCCCCAGGTAAAATCACTAGGAAAATATTCGCGTATTTCTGTGCCTGGTGTTAAGTATACACTAGGAAAATCGTCTACCTCGTCCCAAAACTTTAGCTTAGCATAGGCATTTTTAGAAAGATTTACCCTATATGGAGGCTTGCCATTAATTAAGTTAAGTTTTGTGGTTAAAGCTTTTACAATTTGTGTTCGTTTACTCATACTAATACTGCCCTTAATCTATTAGTTACCTTTTCTTGGGCAATCTCTCTGATTGATCTACTTATTAACAATTTAGGGTCTCTACTGCGAGGATATTCTTGTTTGCCGCCTTGACTAAAAGTACTATAAGGATTACGCATATAAGTATAAAACGCGGTAATCATACTTTCTCTACTAATACTAACTTTTTCTATTTTTACACTTTCAGCAAATCTACCTGTACGAAGATTTAAAATATCTTTGCGAGTACCGCTGCCCATATTTTCTTTAACTCGTTGCACTATTTGAGCATTTAATAGTGACAATAAACTAGTTTCATTAAAAGGTACGCCAGTTTTTGACTCTAGTTTAACTTTTACATTGGCTTTTTTAGTTTTGCCTTTTAGTTTAGTAGCAGTTTTTGAAAGTAAATTAACAGGAAGTGGTAACTTTGAATTTTTACTAGCTCGACTAATTTTAGACTGATTTTGAGTAACTTTTCCTTTTAGCGAATCAATAACTACTTGACCAAGATATTCTAAAAAACTTGGGCTGGCGCCAAGTTTTTCTGGTTCAATTAAGCCGCCTTTCATTTTAGCTTTTAGTTGGGCTTCTAAAGTCGGCAAAAATTCGTCTTTAATAACTGCTTTAATTCTGGCCTGTTCAGCTTGATTTAAACTTTTAGTATTTAATGCTGCTGGCATACTTACTACAAATGCAAACTGCATATCTAGCAGATTACCTGCTTTAGCAGTAAAATTTTGAGTAAATGTTATAGTGTATTCAATATCTGCGTATATTGTTCCTAATTGTTGTTCTATTTCAAATGCCTTTGGATTACCAGCTAATAAAAACTGTTTTTCTTGGGCGCTTGGCATATTAACACCAATAGTCGAACCTACAGAAGTTACAGCACTAGTATGTCCGGCATTAACAATATTACCAAGTTTAAATCCTGTATTATTTTTAGTAACAATTATATTGTATTTAGTTTCAAGTAAAGATTCTATAGGAGCTAATAAACTCTCATTAACCTTTCTTGTTGCGCTATCAAATGTGGGTCCAATTATTAATAATTGACTTGCGCTAATATTAATTATAGAGCCAGCATCTAATGCAATAAAATTTCCTATACTATTTAATTTAGTACGTATATCAAATCCCATGCGAATAGCAGCATTTCTATAAGTTTGATAGTTTTTACCGGTTTGGGATAGAGTACTGATTGTTTTTAAGTATATTTTTTCAATTTCATCATATACATCACTAAAAGACTTTTTAGGCAGTTTTGTGCTTAAAATAGTTAATATTAAAGTTTCAATATCTTGTTTTGAATTTTTAACATCAGCTATTAGACTATCAAAGCCTTTTTCGCCAGGCGCTGTAGGGCCTTCATTACTACGTATGCTACTAATAAAACGATTTGGGTCTGAAATTAAACTATTGATAATTTCATTTGCAATAAGTTCTGCATCTACTACATAAAATACAGGTAAATTAGCAGTTATAATTTCGCGAAATCGTTTATCACTTAATCTTGCCTGATCAAAATCTCTGTAAATTGCTGAACGTTGAACTTTATTAGTAGCAGCTGCAAAAGCACTACCACTAACAATATCTAGCATTCTACTAAAGTGAATATTGCGAAATGGATTGTTCATGTATAGTCAGTCCTATACATATCCAATATGCGCTTAATATGTGCAGGTAGATTAGTAGTTGAAATATATTCAATTTGTACATTATTAGTACCGGGTGCTTTTGTACTATGAATGCTCATATCATTTTTACGATAGTAAGTTA
>Ga0114973_10001786_pt1 | contig 15774 bp, 21 predicted proteins | sample M_140807_MF_Meta_FD_87025 | JGI IMG/M metagenome (GOLD analysis project Ga0114973, IMG submission 87025) | Freshwater microbial communities from Lake Montjoie, Canada to study carbon cycling - M_140807_MF_MetaG | ecosystem: Environmental > Aquatic > Freshwater > Lake | place: Lake Montjoie... | reverse complement strand
TTGCATATGCAGTTGTAGAATATTTTGCTTTTATATATGGTTCTAAACTATCTTTTTGTTTTTTCAAAAATTCAATAGTTACTTCTTGAATAAATAATGATTTTTTTTGTTCTTTTGCTTTTTGTTTTAATTCCGTAATTTGAGTATTTTTACTATCCTTATCAACTTGTTTTTGTTCCGTTATTCTATCTCGTAAATCATTATTATATTGAGTTTTCAAATAGTTATAAGTATCAGTAGGATTTTTTAATTTAAATTCTTTTTGAAACTGCGTAATGACTTTGTATTCTTTTTTATATTTTTCATTCGCCCAGTTGCGTAAAAATTTTTGATTAGTTTTGCCTAAACTAACTATCTCCTTTCCTGTTTTTTTCCCACTGGGATTAAATAAGTTGTTAGTTTCAGGATTTCTAAAAATCGTTGTTGATGGTTTAAACATCTTATTATATATATTAACAATATATTATTTTTATATTAATTTCCTAAATATATATTAATCAATTTTTTATTTTATTTATAATCAATTTTATATAAATAAAATTTGTAATTCACAATAGTATTTTGTAAAACACTTTTTTAATTCTTTCAAAATCGTAATCTTTTTTGTATTCTCTTACGCTTCTCATGTAATTTTTCAGGTATTCATTATATTCATCTTTATTGCCTTCACGCCACTTGTAGATATTTTTTTTAACTTCAATATATTTATACAACATTCCTAAATATATATATTAATGTTATTTTATATCTTTTTGCAAAATAGTTTATATTCTAATTCTAATAATTCGTCTTTCAATTTTTTTATTTTTTCTACTAAACTACGACAACTTCCATGTGAGGTTATAAAATCAACACACTTAATTCCACCTTTCATCGTCATACCATTTTCTAAATAAAAATGTTTCATATGCTTATATGGTTTCCCACATACAGTACATAAATTATCATTAGGGTTTATTTTTATTGTTTCTTCTTCTAATTCCGTTAAATCGTAATACGGCATCTATATATATGCTAAACATTTTTATTTAACCAAAAAAAAACATTTAGTTATAAATTACATGTTATAAATTCCGTTTTTGCTCCACTTTTCTTAAAAGTGGAATTAATTACCTATTCTTTCTCTACACACAGGGCAATGTATCCATACATCATCTTCATCATCACTATCATCATCATCACCATGATTATGTTTTAAATTTCCCATACATTCAATACATAGAATATGTTTGCAAATAATAAAACTATCGCCTGTTAATTCTCTACATACGCAACATTCATTTGTTTCTGTATTTTTATGATTACATAATAAAGTCAATTCATCATCATCTAACTGTATTTTACTATCAAAACTATTAGTCAATTTATTCATTTTTAATTTAGGTAGTAATTCGTATATTTCCATAAAACCTTTTTCATAATCTTCTAATTCAAATTTTTCTGTTTTCAAATGCATTGTTCTATCGTATAAATCTCTTTGTCTCCAATCATCATTCGTTTTAATATCAATAGCACTTTTTATGTGTAATCGCATTATGTATTTATCGCCATTATAAGTGCGAAATACATCAACAGAAACTCTTACATTAGTATTATCTATTTTTTTGATAGGTAATGTAAAATCTATATTTTTATGTTTATTTATTTTTTTATGGTTTTCACAATCACAATTACAATTACCATTTAAACATTCACCATCTAAAATTTTTTCAAAATTAATTTTAGTAGTAATAGCGAGTTTTTTAAACATCTTGTTATTTTATTGCTTATAATTAGTTTGTATAATTGCAAATCAATTTTCTGCAAAAATTTATTTCAATTTTATTTTAAAATGCATATAATAAATTTCAAAAAAAGCATTTCAATTTTCTGCAAATAAAAAAACATTTAGTTATAAATTACATGGTATAAATTAAATTTTATCATTTTCTTCGTATATTTTTATTAATCTATCTAAATAATAATCATTCTTCATTATTGTTAATACTTTGTTTTTGTTTTCACCTTTTATATCATCACTGAAAAACGCACGTCCTATATCTGCTTCTTGTGATACTACTACACACATTTGTTCGTAGAAATCTTCCTTTTTTAAAATTTGTTGCAGTCCGCCTGATAAATCAAAACACATACCCTTATTTTCTACCCAGTAGTGGTAATTGTCATTTCTTCCTTGTTCTTTGTCATCTTCAATTTCTCTCTGTCTCTTTCCACGAACTCGTATAGCAGGTGTATTACGCATCTTGTACCATGTTCGTAGCGATGAAGATACACAGTTGCCTGGAATTACACCATTAGCACATAGAAGAAATCTTCTTTTATCTAATATTTTTGTATAGCATTCAATATTTTCAGGAACTTCATGAACTACTACTTTTCCTACTTTGCTTGTCATTTTCGTTTATTTGTTGTATAAGATAATACCTATTTTGCAAATCAATTTTTTGATTTCAATTTTTTTTTTAATGCATATAAAATTCAATTCACATAAATTTTGTTATTTTAATGCATATAATAAATTCCAAAAAAAGCATTTCAATTTTCTGCAAATTTTTTTTTAAAATCAATAAAAAAAACATTTAGTTATAAATTACATGTTATAAATCCACTTTTGAGAAAAGTGGAGCAAAATAAGAGTATGGGGTCATAGGGGAACGACGAGTTCCCTATCCTAAAATTATAATTTGTTCTTTCATTTTTATTTCGTCAATAAATTTATCAGCAGTTATTTTTTTTGCTCCACTATCCCATTTAATATTGCATTTGCAACCTAAATCAATATTTTTATTTACATAACCAAAAACCGATTTTAATTGTTTGTATGAACTTCTTGTCCTTAATTCTAAAAACCATTTTTCATTTTCATCATTAAAATCTTTTGTAAAATCGTATAGAACACCATCTTTTTCATTAACGCTATGTTCTTCTAATGCTATATTTTTACCACATTCACATGCAAATACGTTATATCCAGTTCTACTATTAAATCCATGTTTTTCAAAGAATATACAATTATCATGACAACAATTATTTAAACCGATAGGAGTTACTTTTATTAAACTCATTCTATCTTGAAACTCCTGTGGTAGTAGATTTTTTTTTACAGATTTAGATTTTTGTGTTATTTTATTTTTATTGTATCCCCATTGTGTTTTTAATCTTACTGCCTCGTGTAGCATATTCTTACCCTTTTCAGTAAATAGGAAATTTGTGTATTCTCCTTTTAAATGTTTGAATGTTTCAGTATTCATTTTGTTATTTTAATGCAAATAGTAAAATGATAAAATAGTAAATCAATTTTTTTTTTAAATCACCTAAAATTCAATTAACATAAATTAAATTTCAAAAAAAGCATTTCAATTTTATGTCATATTTTATCAACGGAAATATCACTATCTTTATCACTTGTATTTAATTGAATAGGTCTTAAACTATCCGTTATGCGTTTATTAACAACATTACTATTTTCATATAATTTCACATAACGGTTATATATTTGTTCTAAAAATTGTTTTCCATCAATAGGTCTATTTTCTTCTTTTATAGATAAAATACGAAATATATCTTTTTCTAAAATGTAGTATTCTTTTGATGATGATAATTCTAAACTCATATTCTTTTCAATACTTAAATACATTTCTAATGATGCTAATAATCCTGAAATCATAGATAAAAACATGGTAATTAAAGAAATATATTGTTGATTGAGATATGGTTGTAATCCCACACTTGCAAAAATACCTGTTGCATTTGTTATTAAAATAGGAATTTTGAAATATTTTAAATAACTTTTATAATATTCATAACGTTTTTGATGGTATAAATTCATATAAGAACAATTTGAGCGTATCCCTTCACACAGATTAGCAATGTCGTCACTCCACATTTATATATTATACTTTTAGAAAAAGTATATTATGTTAATTGTATCCATCTTGTATTTGTCTTATCGTATATAAACGATACACCTGTAAATCCTGTTAATGCTATTGTTGATACAGAGGTATTTGATAAATTCAAAAATGTAGTGCTTGTTCCTGCTGTTAGAGTTAGAGTATAAACACCTGTATTAATCTTTCTAACATATAAGTATTGTCCGTTGTCTATATATGTATTAGTAGATAATGTAATAGTTGATGCGTTTGTTGCGGTTCTTGAATGAAATATATAATTTCGCATTTTAACAGATAAATAACTTTCTGTTATTTGTGTAGCAATTATAGGTATAGTTGAAATAGTATCTACTTGTAAATTAACCATAGTATTTGTTGTTGTATTATTTAATTGAGTAAGAATACCTCCATCAATAGTTAAATTATTTAATTTATTTGTTGCTGTTCCAGTTTGATTTATAAAACCAGCATTAGCAATTGTAAATTCTGCGGGGTTTGCTAAATTATTTAATTCTATTGATGTGAATTTATTATTAGTTCCTGAAAAAACAGAACTACCACTTACATTTGTAGTGCCTGATAAATTTGTAGTGCCTGTTAAATTTGTAGTGCCTGATAAATTTGTAGTGCCTGTTAAATTTGTAGTGCCTGTTAAATTCGCTGTCCCACTTACATTTGTAGTTCCAGTAAAATCTTGGTCTCCATAAAAAGAAGTATCACCATAAAAAGAATTTATACCTGTCGTTTCACTTTGAGTAATACCTTGTGATGTAATTACCATTTGTGTATCATTATTTACATCTTTAATAATTAATCCTGTATCTCCTAATGTTAAATTTTTTAATGAGTTTGTTGCTGTTCCTGATTGAGTTATACCAGCAACACCCCCTAATATTAAACCTGTTGTTATAGTCGCATCATTTATAGATAAATTACTTATACTATTCGCATCACTTCCGTCTTGCGAAAATCCTTTATTGAACCCTACCGCACCTAAAAAAGTGCTTTCAATAAATTTATTTGCAAATTGAGTTGATGGTGCGTGTTCTTGTGAAATTTCTTGATTACAAATTAAATTACCTGAAATATCTACATTATTATTAAATATATTTGTTCCTGTGAATGTATTGTTTGTATTTGTTTTTACTTCATTTGTTTTTGATGAGTATAATGTATCATTCTTCCCTTTATTAACAATACTATTATTTGTAACCGCTGTTGATGTAGGTAAAGGTGATGTTGGAAAATAATTATAAAATTCATTTAATCCACTCCACGTATTATTAGTTGTTCTTAAATTGCTTACTTGTTCGCCGAAATATGTTACTACATATTCTTTTGTAGTTAGACAACTACCAGTATCTAAATCTTCTATATTAGCATTACATATTACTTTTTTATTAAATGTATTACTTGAACCTCGTGATATGAAATTACCTGATAAATCTACATTTCCTCGTGATGTAAAATTACCTGAAATATCTACATTATTATTAAATATATTTGTTCCTGTAAATGTGTTATTTAATCCTAATATAGAACCACCGCCTCCTGAAACTGCTGTATCAACATACGATTTTGTAGTTAAATCCGTTGCATTTGTAATTGTTCCGTTGCATGTAACTGCTTTTGTAAATGTGCTATTACCTCGTGATAAAAAATTACCTGATAAATCTACTGATGCTACTTCTATTACAGTATTACCTGAACTATTTGTTAAATCTCTTACTGATAAATTCCCATAAATCGTAGTGCTTTTGTATTTGTTGTATGAGGGTGTCGGCATTATATATATTACCACAATATTTTATCAGCAAAATATCCGTTTGAATTTTTAACATTTCTATCCTTCTCGTGTCTTGCTTTGTAGTTCTTTCTTTTCATTTCAGCAATCTTTTTATCTTCTTGTAGATAAGTAGGATAATCTTTGTACCCCATAGCACCTATACTTGCTATTTTATCATTATTCTTAAATACATCAATTTTCTTTTTAGGATTAGTAGATGGTTTAATTGTTACACCTAATTTTTCTGCTTGTTTATATGAATAATCTTTAATCTTATACATATATACTTTTTAGAAAAAAGTATAACAAAAATCCTAAATAAAAATCATTTGGTCTTTTATAGCATCAGGAGAATGAACTTTTAATGGGTCATAAGTTTTATAGGGAGATGGTAATGTAGTCATGTGTTTTTGATTTGCACCTAACCCTGAAATCAAATCACCTTCAACACGATAATTATGTGCGTTATTGTTAGGATTACGACTTTTTTGCCCTATGGTTACGCCACTATTTAAAGCATATAATTCATCGTCAGGTTTTTTTATATAATTTCCTATACTTCCACCTAAACTATGAGATGTAATAACAACTTTATTTTCTTTGTATTTATCTTTCGCTTTTTGTAGTGTAGTATCTGCTTCTTTATATCGTTGTGTATTTTTTAAACCGCCTAATGCTAATCTTGCATCTGTAATATAATCTTTTGCGTTATGTGTGCCTGTTATATTAAATAATAATTTCTTTTTATCAGGATTAAAATATACTTGTTGATTATCATTACTTAATTGACTATCTATTTTGTATCCATATTTATTCATTACTTTCCCTTGTTTCTTCTCGTTCGCATACCCCAGTTTCAATACTTTCGCTAAATTCAGGTTCTCCCTAACGGGAACTCGTCGTTCCCCGTTCGCCCCATACTTATCATTCTTTTTCGGCATCTATTTCTACTATACTATTACGAGTTATTATATTTCCTGAATTATCTAAATTTTCGTTGAGTATGGGGTCGCAGGGGAACGACGAGTTCCCTGCTTTTTGTAAATTACCAGCAACATCAAATAAATAATTACCATTAATATCAAAATGAAAATCTCGGTAAATCATTTCGCTTTCTTTTTTATTTGCTTCTTTTATTTTTTGTATCAAATACTCTTTTTCCTCATTATCATCTTTTAAAATTGCTTTTGTGAGTGCATTTATGTAGTCATTTGTAGGCAGTAGTTTATCAACTTGCTCGTTAATCTTATTTTCGTAGAGAGACATTATATACTATCAATAGAAAATATTTAGTGATTAACGACTAAATAATATATTTTAGTAATATATATGGATAAAACAACGGAACTCTCAACGGAACTTTCAACGGAAACTGAAACCATTGATGATGAGAAAATGGAAAAACCTAAAAAACCACGCCCACCTGCAACACCAGCACAAATAGAAGCACGAAAAAAGAACTTTGAAAAGATGCTAAAAAAGAGAACAGAAGAGAGTTTAGCATTAGCACAAAAAAAAGTAGAAGATAAACTGAAAAAAAAAGAAGAACGAAAAACAGGTAAAACAGAAGAACCAGTTGAAACGCCTAAACTTCCACTTTTAACAAAAGTGGAGCAAAATAGGAAGCATGGGTCTGTCAGGGAACGGCGAGTTCCTGACGTAGAAGATGAATATGATGTAATTGAAGAACATATTACAAAAAAACCGAAAAAGAAAAGAATTATTTATAAAGAAGAAAGTGATAGTGAAGAAGAAGTAATCATAAGAAGAAAAAAACCAGTAGAACAAATAGTAGAACCAGTAAAAGAAGAACCGAAGAAAATAACACAATTAATTAGATTTTTTTAATTCATGGTTTTTGCTATACTTTTATCTAAAAGTATATATATAATGGTAAAAACACATTCCCTATATTTAAGCACTTTAACGGCAGGAGGACAATATAAACCTGTTAATAAAGCAAATTTAGCAAATGTAACCTGGAATGTAAATTGGAGAGATGTATTTTCACCTGACGATGAAGGAAAACCTATGAGGGTAAGAGTAAGAGTTTTAAGTAGAAATGTAGCAAGTGCGAGTGCTGGTTGGGATACATCAATAGGTTCTGTAAGATGCAACTTACCTGATAAAAGTAGTAACTCTACAAATGGTTTATTTTTAGCATTATTGTATTGGACTGATAATCCCACGACTGGTTCAGGACAGCATGTAATTGATATAAATACTTTAAGTGATTATGGTGTTGAGAGTTTCGTGCCTATTGGAACACAAAATTTTTCAGTTCAATTTTTAGATATAACGGAAACACAATTAGCATCTACGAATGTAGCAGAATATAATATTCTATTTGTATTTGAAATTGATGATACTATTGGAAACTAATCCACTTTTGATAAAAGTGGAGCAAAAAAAACACACTTTAAACTTTTATTTCTATGTATATATAGTAATAAACGATTTTGCTATACTTTTTCTAAAAGTATAATATAGATAATATATAATGAGTAGTTTAACAGGTGTAACTGCAATTGATAATACAATAACAGGATTAGAAGATTTATATTTAGATGAATTAGAGGTAACTAATGTTACAGCAGATACAATAGCATCAACATCATTAGCATCAACAACAATTTCATTAAACGGCACAGATTTACAAACTACACTTACAGATTTACAAACTCAAATTACAGCAGGAGGCGGTTATTTTGTTTTAACCTGTGAATATGCTGGTAATCCTGTAAATCAAGGGCGTTTTGCTTTTGGTGGTAGTGTTAATACTACAAGTAATCTAATAAGAACAACTATGCCTAATTGTAGTTTAATTGCGTGTAGATATGAATTATCATCATCATTAACAACAAGTAATCAAACAAATATAGTAATTGAAAGAAATGGAACAGCAATAACAGGTGGTTCAGGTAATTTTTTGACAGGTGAAGTTTTAAGATATTTAAGCGTTGCGAATGGAGATTTTATAGCACAAAATTTTACAGAAGGACAAACTTTTAATGTTCGTTATAATAATGCTGGTGGGAATACATTTACAGGGAACTCAACAGGAGCAAGGGCGAGTTTTGTATTTCAAACAAACGCCGTAAATGGAACGAATGGAACAAATGGAACAAATGGAACAAACGGACAAAATGTAAGTTTCAATACACCTAATTTTATTAACTTAATACCAGTAACTACTCCATATGTAACAGATACTATTACCACTACAACAATAGGGGGAAATACAACACAAACTCATCAATTAACATTTGGTATAAATAGAGGTAAAAATAGTTCTTTTGTAATTGGGACTGTTAGTTCTACAACAGGAACACCAGCAGTTAGTTTAGTGAATAATGTAGATGCTAATGGTGATAATGTTTATACGATGAATATGATATTACCACAAGGACAGCAAGGTATTCAAGGTATTCAAGGCAATCAAGGCAATCAAGGTAGTAATGGTAGTAACGGCAGTAAAGGAGACAGAGGTGATAAAGGTGAGAAAGGTGATACTGGTTTAATTGGTCTCCCAGGCATACCAGGTTTAGATGGAGCAGTAGGACCGATTGGACCGATGGGACCGAGAGGATATGATGGAGAACAAGGTGATAAAGGTGATAAAGGTGACCCAGGTTCTTATGATTATATTGAAGAAGATGATATAACACAAACAGTAGAAATTATAGGTAATAATGGATTAAATATTAGTTATGGAGGTTTATATTGTGAAAGTGTAGCAAATTTTAATAATAATGTAACAATACCATCTACAAGACAATTATACATAAGTGATATTTTACCATCAACATCAAGTAGCACTATTAATGTTACTGCCCCTACAATAAATTTAGGTGCTTTTCCTACAACAAATTTAAATTTAGAAAGTAATACTATTACACTTATTACACATACAAGCGGTAGTATAAATTTTGGAGCAGTAAATAACTCAACAAATTTTCTTATTTATGGTAGTCAAAGTATTACTGGTGATTTAACAGTAGATAGTAATGTAAATATTAATGAGGATTTAATAGCAGGAACAAATGGAGAACCGAACGAACACACATTTTACGGAAAACTATATATACAAACAATAGAAAGTGTAGATAATGCTAATCCATTAAATATAGGTGAAGATACAAATGAATTACAAATATTATCTAATAATATTGCTATTGGAAATTTAGATAATGTAGTTAGTCAAGTAATTATAAATAATAAAACTATTTCCATAGGTGAAACATTAGCAGATACACAAGTCCATATTGGTAATGCAAATAGTAAAATATCGTGTAATGGAACAACAAATAATATCACTATGGATACAACTACTTTTAATAGTAATAATACTACTTTTGATGTAGAAGCACAACATATAACTTTAAGTAGTGATTTGGGTAGTAGTGATATAACTATTGGTTCTAATGTAAATTTAGATACGAGTGTGTATGTAAATACAAAAAATATAAATATAGGAACAGAGCAAACACTTTTAACAACTCCTAAATTATATATGGGAACAATTACTAAAACTGATACACGAGTAAGAGGTAAGACAATTCAAGTTTTAGCAACTGATAAAACAAGCATTACAGGTTCAACAGATATAGATATTATAAGTAATAGTAATATAACATTACACGCACCTACTACTAATATTGGAACTAATACTGATAATATAAATATACAAGGTGATACAATAAATTTAGGTGTTGATAGTTATACGAATACTATAAATATACAAGGTGATACAATAAACATAGGGACAACAGGAGTAGTTAATACTGTAAATGTAGGTAATGCTTTATCATCTGTTAATATTAATACAATAGATACAGAATATATAAATGTTGATAATTTTTTTAATCAGTTAGGATTTTAGTAGGGAACTCGTCGTTCCCCTACGACCCCATACTCTTATTTTGCTATACTTTTTCTAAAAGTATATTTGAGAAAAGTGGAGCAAAAAAAAGTATAAGTATTATATATATGCCGTATCAATTAGTAGAAGCAACTAAAAATGGAAAAAGAGTAGGATTTTATGTAAGAGATTATAAAACAAAACATAAATTTAGTAAAAATCCATTATCGTATGAAAAAGCAAATAAACAAAGAATAGCATTGGCGATAAATGAAAGTAAAAAAAGCGGTTTTCCTGTTGAATATTATTTTATCTCATAATATACTATATTATGGTGTATATTGAAGAATTAGATAAACCTGAATTAAAAAAAACGAAAATGGTGTGTGATTGTGTAATAGATGATAAACTAACTGCATATCCTATGGTGAATGATTGCTGGGCGACAACATCATTTAATTTATTATTAGGTAAGATGGGAAGCGGAAAGACATCACTTTTAGTATCACTTATGAAATCAATTTTTAAAAAGTGTTTTAGTCATATTTATTTAGTTATGCCTGAAAGTAGTAGAAACTCATTACAAAATAATATATTTGAAAAGTATTTACCGAAAGAACAAATTTACTCTTATTTAGATGCAGATGTATTACAAGATATATACGAGAAGTGTGTTGAGAATAGTGCTGATGGTGAATTTTCCATGTTGATTATTGATGATTTTCAAAATGTATTTAAGGACGCTGATGTAACGAAAACGCTACAAAAGATTATTTTAAAAATGAGACATATTAGAACGAGTATATGGTTATTGCAACAAAATTTTCAAGCATTACCGAAACAATTGAGAGAACTAACCAGTAATATTATTACATACAATTTAGGCAAATCACAAATGTTAAAATTATTTGATGAAGTAATACAAATGGATAAAGATAAGTTTAATGAAATCATGGATTTAGCATTTGTAGATAAATATGATTGGTTGGTAATTAATTTGAGAAATAAAAATATGTATTCTAAATTTGATAGAATTATTTATGATGATGAGGAGTAAATTATTTTATATTTGTAGTATATATAAAATGATTGGTTTAAAGTCATCAGGAAGCGGACATTTGGGATTGAAAAACTATGCAAAAGGTTTGTTAGGCGTTGGTAAGAAAGTTGCTGGATATTTGGATAGTCCATTAGCAAGTGGAGTAGTAAGTTTAGTTGCACCTGAATTTGGTGCAGGATTAGAAGCAGTTAGAAAATCAGGCATTTTAGAAAAAATTAAGAATGCATAATATAATACTTTTTGCAATACTTTTTTATAAAAGTATTATATATATAATGCCTATTAAGATTACTAAAAAAAGTAAGAGAACGAAAAAAGGGAAAGTATCTCAATCACAACAAGTAATCGTAAATATTCAAAAAGGAAAGCGTAAAGTATCATCTCAACCTGTAATAAGACAATCACAAGCACCTATTATAATACAACCACCGCAACAAGATTTTTCACAGTTAGAAAACTTATTTAGACAGTATTCTACAAGTCGTTCTGTTGCCGAACCAGTTAAACCTGTTACTATTGGTATGGAAACACAAACCGAAATGCCTATTATTAAATCAACAGGGGTGGGACAAACTGATTTATCAATACCACATAATTTAGAACAAAATATAGAAAGAGAAAAAGAATTATTAAAAAAAAATCTAAAAAAATTAGATGAAGAAAAACCTATACCAGTTATAAGACAAAGAGCACAAGCACCGCAAAGACAAAGAGAACAATCACCACAAATACCAGTAAGGGCAATTTCCATAGAACCTGATAAGGTATATAATCCTGAAAGTAAAAGAATGATAAATGTAGGAGGAAGTGCTTATAAAAAAGCAGTTAAATCAGGAATAAAATTAACACCTGAAAAGATGAATTAAACTTATTTTATAAAGTATAATATATATGGAGTTAATAAAAGAAACTAAACAAGTTCATTTATCCACTACAAGTGGGGCAGGTAGAATAATAAATAAAGATACAAATTATAAATCACAAATAGAGTTTAACATACCTAATTTGATAAAGAAAGATGATGATATTGAGTATATTATGTTTAGCGTCCCATATGCTATAATACCTGTTTCATTCTATACCATAAATGATACGAATAATACATTAGTATATACTATTACTGTGCCTACTGCTACTAATGCTACAATTACTTTTCCATCAGGTAATTATAATGCTAATCAATTTATTTCAGCATTCGCATCATTAAAATCTGCATCACATAATTTAACAATTACATTAGACGCCGTTACAAGTAAATTTAGTGTATATAATTCAACTGGAAATATAACATTAAAAGCAACATCAACCTGCGATTATATTATGGGATTTAGTGGTGATGTTACTGGAACGACAAGCGGGGGAGGACAAGTAGCAAGTTGCCCCCGTGTTTGTAATTTCTTACCATTACCGAGAATTAATATGAGATGTAATGTTTTAGCAAATTCTACTATGACTGGAACACAACAAACAAATGATTTAGTAATAACTATACCGAATAATTCTAAACCGAATGGAGAAATTGTTTATACTAATAGTTCATCAATTCAAATGTTATTTCAACAAGATACTTTAAGCACTTTTGTAGTAAGTTTGACTAATGATAGTAATCAATTAATAAATTTCAATGGGGTTAGTAGTTTTTGGGTTTTTCAATTTGATATATACAGAAAAAAAATAGATAAACCATTATCATTCTACAAGGTTTTAGAAAATGTAAATAAAGAAACTTTAAAGAAAGATTTAGCACAAGAACAATAAATCTATAATATTATTTTCTAATTAATATTATATAAGAATGAGTGCTTTTGATTACATTCCTGCCCCTGTGGGACTACCTGCCTCCATGAAAGGCGATTTGGATTACAAAATTGCGAACGGTGTTCGCAGTTACTCTGTTAGAGTTCAACCTACATCTAATCCTGTTACTACTACTACTACTGCTTTAACTGCATCACAAACTCCTCACCCTGATATACCACAACAAATTCAAAATATCGTTTTTGACTTACCATGTAGCGGTGATGAAGGGTTATGGATTGACCCACGTCAAACAACCCTGAATTTTAAAATGACTTTATCATGTGGAAGTGCTGGTAGTGCTAATATTACAACTGGTTATTTAAGAAGTAATGCTATGGCGTTCTTTGATAGAGCAACAACTATTCAATCAGGACAACAAATAGACATCTGTGAAGAATTCGGTTTATTACATGATACTTTACTCGCAGGACAGTTCAGTAGTAGTGATTTAGATGGAACTGCTCTACTATATGGATTTTTACCTGGAACAGCAAACGAAAGACAAGGTTTAGCACTCGCTATGCTTACCGCTAATACTCTACTTACTACTCAAAGTGAGACCCATAATTTTTCAGTTCCACTGGTAAATCCTGTTTTTGGTGTTACTGCAAATAAAATGATAAACGTGGGGCGTCTCGCAAATTTACAATATCAGTTGCAAACTGCATCAGTAGTCCCTATCACTATCACTACTGGTGCTACACCTGGTTCTCTTACTGTTACTTTAAGTGATTTCAGTATTGGTTTAGAAATGGTTTCAGTCCCTCGTGATGTTTTATCAGCAATAGACAGCACATTAGTTAATGGTAAAATGTATAATAGTGGTATTGCTTACCGCACAGGTTCTACTAACTTATCTGCCTCATCAGGGGCACAATCTCTATTATGCTCTGCTGTTAAAGGTTCATCAGTTAAATCTATATTTGCTCGTTTCGTAGATGGTGGTACTGCCTCAACTACTAACTCATCTAACGGTAAATATGATGCTAAAAATCCTATTATCAACTCATACTCTTTTAATGTTGGTTCTGTTTATTATCCTAATTACAGAATTAATCCTCTTATTGCTCCATCTAACTCTATGATTGAATTTTTTAAAGCGATGGGTAGTTTTAATAACTCACAAATTAAATCAAATCTTATCCCAGCACAATACTGTAAATTGTCTGCTGGTGGAACAGCACAAGCATTAACCGTAGGTGCTACACAAGCATACGAATACAATTTAGGTAGTGCTAATGATAAATTATGCTCTTTTATCATAGGACAAAATTTAGAAGTAGTTGCTCGTAATAGTTTAGTATCAGGTATTAATACTCAATCTGCTAATGTATTTTTAGAAGTCAATTTAGCATCTGCTCCTACTAACGCTCATAATGTTTATATTACAAGTATGAACGATGTTATATACGAACACGACATCGCTACAAGAAGTATTCGTGCTATTATGTAAATACACTTTTTTAGAAAAAGTGTAGCAAAAATTATGTAGGTTTAATAATATATTTTTATCATGTAAATATATTATTATGGATAAACAAGAATATTTTAGGCAGTATAGAGAGAATAATTTGGAACGATTGCAAAAGTATCAACAAGATTATTATTTAGCAAATAAAGAAAGATACGATGAAAAAATTTTATGTGAATGTGGAAGACATTATAATATTAAACATAAAAATAGACATTTAAATACAGAAATTCATAAGAAGAATTTAGGCGAAATAAAAAATTGATATAATATATATGGAAAAAAACGATATATATTATTTTCATCAAACGCCAGTAGAATTGTGTAAGGAATTAATTAAACATGTTCCTATTATTGCAGGTGATAAAGTTTTAGAACCATTTAGAGGAGAAGGTGGTTTTTATAATACTTTTCCTGATTATGTAGAAAAAGATTGGTGTGAAATAGTTGATGGAAGAAATTATAAAGATTACGATAAAGAGTTTGACTGGGTTATATCTAATCCACCATTTAAGTTAGAAGAAAATGAAAAACGAGAAAATGCATTTTATAAATTATTAAAATTTTATACAGGCAAAGCAAATAAGGGTATAGCATTTTTAGGAAATGATTATTGTTTTGGAACTCTTACACCGAATAGGTTAAAAGATTTAAATGAGAGTGGTTGGTATATTCATAATATAATTTGTTGCGGTGTTAAAAAATGGAGAGGTAGATATTTTTTTATTATTCTAAAAAAAGAGTACAGCGATTTTTATAAATATATTCATGGAAATTTTTAAAATCGCTACTGAAAATTATTTTATAATATTTGCAAAAAAATTATTACTGAAATTCGTAATAACTTTTTTGAAAAACTTTTTTTTTGAATTTATCGTGTGGTGGCGAAGGATTTGGCGAGGG
>Ga0114973_10001782_pt1 | contig 15800 bp, 15 predicted proteins | sample M_140807_MF_Meta_FD_87025 | JGI IMG/M metagenome (GOLD analysis project Ga0114973, IMG submission 87025) | Freshwater microbial communities from Lake Montjoie, Canada to study carbon cycling - M_140807_MF_MetaG | ecosystem: Environmental > Aquatic > Freshwater > Lake | place: Lake Montjoie... | reverse complement strand
CTTGCCTGGAATTCCAGCATAACCAACTCCACCTCCAGAACTACCAGCTGTGTTAGAAGCTTGTTGTATACAAAATGTAAAACCGTCAGCACCTACATTAGTAATTTTAAAAGAAAAGAAAAAGCTAAAGGAAAAATCAGCATTTAGTGCAACTTTTTGTTTCCAAAATGCACTTCCCTTTTGATTGCCGACCGCCTCGGTTAATCTCAATACATTGGGGGTAATAAATGTTGCATTGTTATTTATTTGCCATCCATTTTGATAAGTGGAAGAAAAGTCAGGGCAGAAAATAGAGATCCCTGTTCTTTGAGCATCTAACTGTTTGGGTTGAATGATAAAAGCTAAAACAAAAAGAATTAATATTTTAAGAAGGTATTTCATTAGGCGTGTTGACTATTTCAATTTACAACTTGCAAAGAGAATTTAACTTCAGTTAAAAACCAATTGGTTGCAATTCGAAATAAATTAATTGTCTTTTATTATTTTCAAATATACCAATTTTATTAATTGCTAAACTCAACTTGAATAGTGCATGCCCTCATTTGAGAGAGAGATCAACTTCTAAAAAAAGATGCAATTTCTATCTCAAAATAAACAGCCGTACTTATTGGATTAGAATAATAGGGTGGTATTTCATAAAACCCTGCCTGCTGATATAAATGAATGGCAGCCGACATGTAATTAAGCGTATCTAATTTTACCTTTTCATAATTACATTCTCTTGCTAAGATCAATGCCTTTTGCAACAAGATTTTTCCCAAGCCCTTATTTTGATACTCAGGTGCTACATACATCCTTTTTAACTCCCCCTCTCTTTCGTTGATTCTTCGAATGGCAACACAGCCAATCACTGATTCATGATCGCTTGCTAATATAATTCCACCCTGCGGTGGCGAATACATTTTTGTTAAGCCAGACAACTCCTCCTCAAAATGTTGAAAATCTAAATTAATATTGATGGCAGCTGCATAGGCCCTAAACATATCCCCTGCTGCTGCATATTCGCTTGCTGTAGTAGCTGTGAGAAAACTACTCATGGGTAATTTTTTTATTGGAAAGATAAACCCCGGTAAATATCAATATCCCCGCCACCACTTTGTACCATCCTAAACTTTCATTTAAAAATATCATCGCAATAATTGCTGCAAATATCGGCTGCAAATAAATATATGCTCCGGTAATAGATGCCCCCAATATTTTAATTCCATATAAATTAAAAAGGTAGGCTAAAAAAGTACCGCCCACCACTATCAATCCCAAACAACCATACTCCAACCAGCCAAAACTATTCCAACTTACAGCAGTAAATTCATTCCATCCAAAAGGCAGTACCACAAAAAAACCAATGGTAAAAATCATGCGCGTTACCTGCACTGGATTGTATTTTAACATCAATGGTTTTACCATAATAAAATAAATTGTATAACATAAAGCGTTGATCAATATTAAGGTGTCACCCAAAAATACATTGTCTCCACTGCCAGAATTTTTTCCCATAGAAATCAATAAAACTGCGCCAAAAATGCCAAGCCCCAAACCAACCATCTGAATAAGAGTAATCCGTTCCTTTAAAAACAGTGCTGCAAAAATGGTGATAAAAATGGGTGCAGACAATATCAGTAACACCGCATGAATAGAATAGGTTAGTGAAAGGCCTTTTAAAAAAAGCATTTGATTAAAAGCAATTCCCGTTAATGCACATATGATAAATCTAGGAATATCTGCTCGGTCAATAGAACTTTTTACCGGCTTGCCTAAATATAGAATCCAAAATAAAATGGTAGACACCGCCACCCTAATCAGATTAATACCAAAACTTTGCACAAAGTGATTCGTAGTCAAGTATTTTACTGCACTCAGATTAATAGAGAAGAAAATATTAGCACTTAGTAAGCCTAAATGCGCTTTCGTTTTTAATTGCACATTAATTATTGTAACGTAAAGTTGCGACTTTAAAATGATTGCACAAATTGATTTACTATTTTTTTATATTGATCCATTTCAAAGTTGGGTAGTACAAAATTAAAATCAGCAGCCAACTTCAATGAATCAGTTAAAACAAAATCATGCTGAGTAACCGAATAAAAATATTTTTTTTTCATTAAATAGTCCGCAAGATACTCTTGCTCTGTTTGCCCTGGAGTAGGCACTAGAATTGCCTTTTTTCTGATTTTAATTAAATCCATAATAGTGGTATAACCGCTTCTAGCAATCACTAACTCTGATTGAAGAATTACCTCATTTAAATGCGCTGCAGTTAGATGATTTTCAATAGTTAACAAAGAAGATGCTTTGAAAATTTGTTCTTCGTTTTTCTGCTCTTCGTCAATTTGAGGAAGACCCCTCACCAACATTGCCTTCCCATCAAAATTTTTTAATTGTGACAATAATAATTTTTCAAAAATGGTTCGCTGTGGCTCTGGACCTGACAAGAGTAACAACAGGTCATATTTTTTTATTGGAGGCACATTAAATGAGAATCTTGATAAACAACCTACATATTGAACATTAGTGGGTGATTTAATTGGATGCGATAATTCACCTGCAATATTTTCATTGCCCTCAAAATCAGGAACCCAACAATGCGTGTATTTTTTAATTATCCAGCGATGAATTTTTTGTAGTATTTTTTCTGAAAAGCGATTACCCGTTTTAATCAGTAACTGATGCGTGATATAAACCGAAGGAATCGTAGAATGAAACAATCCAAATCGATTGTCAGCTATTACTGCATCAATAGAAAATTGATTTACTGCTTTTTTTAACCACCGATGTTCTTGAAAGCTGCGAAGCAGTATCCGAGGTAATTGAACAGCCATTTTAATTGGAAGCAAAAATTTTTGCCGGCTATACCGAATTCGATACCCTTTTATTGGAAGAAAGTTACATTGCGGAAATTCATTCTCTAATAAAGCTCTTGTGGCATTTTCTGCAGCAATATACACCTTGCAATTATTTTCTAATAGAGTTTGAATAATGGGTATGCAACGGGTGGCATGGCCCAATCCCCAATCGAGTGGAACGACTAAAATGTTATTTTTTTTCAAAAATTGGCTATCTTGCTTAATATTCATGCTACTAACACAATAAATATTGGTGAAAATAGTTTAATTTGATAAATAGGGCATATGAAACATTATTGTAGTGTTGCTTTTTTTGGTATTTTGATCGTTTCAGTTTTGATGTCGTCCTGTATGGTATTTAAAAAAAATAGCAGATGTGGCTGTGTAAGTAAAAGAGGGTTTGTAGGATATTAAATTTCAAATAACATTATTTAAAAATATTTTGATGAACAAAACAAATAGAGATTTATTGGTATTGTTTAAACAAGAACTGCTAAGTCCGCAAGCAATTGAAGAAACCGTGGATTGGTTGCACGAAATACTACAAAATACTGAGCGTCTCAACAACTTAGTAACTGCACATGAAATACTTGACCTTAATAAATACAAAGTAATTCATAATCCACTAACCCTTCGCAGTACGCTTCGTAATGACACATTGAAGCCCTTCATATTCTTGAGCTGCAAAAATTAAATTCTGCTTTCAAAATTTAAGCTATTTTACAACTGCTAGATTTTTACTATAACTCTTTAAAATCTTTAAAAATTTTCATTGGTGTATTATCTGCTTGTTGTCTATACTGTTTCCATTTGCTGTTAAAAAACGAATTAGCCTTTTGTACTGCTTCCAATACCACTTGCTCTGCCATTTCTACTAACGTAAATTCCTGCGCATCGGGTACTTTATTTTTAGCTAATATTTCACCCTTGGCGTCATACAAGCGACCATAGACGGTAATTTCGAAAGGTCCCCCATAGCCCTGCTTTTCATGAGGGGTACCAAAAATAAAATTGCGAATCTTTTTTACAGAATCAGTCATTGCCTTTCCAAATTTGAGCAAACTATCTGCCTCCGCACCTTCTACATTCTTTAATTGAGCACCCAGTTTTGCAATGATCTCATCTGCCTCAGTTAATCGATCTGCAATTTCTACCACCTTGCTTGTGCTTTTTTCAATCCTATTTAATGCGGATACTTTTGCATCATACACTTGTTTAGATATCGTTTGTCCCGGTGCCGATTTTACCACTATCATGGTAGAGTCCATTTCTTTTCCTAATGATATTACCATTTTATAGGTACCCGGAAATACTGATAAATCTCCCTGTGGCTCAGCAGAAGTAGCCGTTGGTTTTAGTGAACCCAATCTTCGATGACCTTTCGTTTCAAAACCCCAATAATTTCTATTAAACCCTGTATCTACTTTTAATTGTATCGTCCTTATCAACTCATTTTGTGGGTTATAAATTTTCACCAAAACTGAATCTGCTTTTGAAGTTTTAGCGGTATCTTTTTTGTTAGAGGGTTGAATGTAAAAAGAATAGGAGGCTCCACGACTTCTATTATTACCTTCATACAAACCCCATGTACTATAATCATAGCCCGGTTTATTTTTAAACTGAACTTCATAAGCAGTAGGCGCTTCAAAAACTATTAGTTTCTTTTTTAAGGTACCGCCTCCATTAGATGCAAATTTTCTTAAGGGTCGAATATCATCCATTACATAGATCGCTCTTCCAAAGGTAGCAATACAAAGGTCTGCCTCTCTTTCTTGAATTGCCAAGTCATAAGTAGAAACAGAAGGATAGCCGTTTTTCCACTGTTCAAAACTCGTTCCTTTATCAAAACTTACCCAAAGACCTTTTTCAGTTCCTACAAAAATTAAATTGGGCTCTACAGGATCTTGCAAAACACAAAGCGCATAGCCTTGTACGCTAGTGCCATCCAATATTTGTTCCCATGACTGCCCGAAATTAGTCGTCCTAAATATATACGGTTTAAAATCTCCCCTTCTATAATCATTGCACACCACCATTGCCTCACCCTCCTGATATCGACTAGCCCTTATTTGCGGAATCCATGAACCTTCGGGCATTCCTGCTATTTTACCACGAAAATTTGTCCAAGTTTTGCCGCCATCTTTTGTTAACTGTACATTGCCATCATCTGTACCTACCCAAATAATATTTTTGTCTTTAGTGGAAGGCTCAATACATAAAATTGTATTGTAATTTTCAGCTCCAGTAATATCCAATGACAGTCCTCCATTTTCATCCTGCTTTTGTTGCGCGGGATTATTGGTGGTTAAATCTGGCGAAATGATTTGCCATGTATTTCCTTTGTTAGTGCTTTTGTGTACAAACTGACTTCCATAATAAATGGTAGCGGCATCTTCAGGAGCCTGGGCAAAAGCTGCATTCCAATTAAAACGAAGTCTTTTTTTAGCATCTAAGCCCGGTGGTTGAAGACTATTTTGCTCTCCCGTTGCTATATTGTACCTACCTAGTCCCCCCATCTGAGACATTGCATATACCCAGTTAGCATCTTGCGGATCGGGCGACATATCAAAACCATCTCCACCCCAAATATTATCCCAAAAGAAATTTTTAATACCTCCGTCTATCCATGTATAAGCAGGTCCGCGCCAGCTTCCATTGTCTTGCATACCACCCATTATATGGTAAGGCAATTCATTGTCTACACTAATGTGATAAAATTGGCCAACAGGTAATTGCTCATCAAATTTCCAATTACGGCCACGATCACGGCTCACTCCAATTCCACCATCGTTGCCATCAATAATTAAATTAGGATTAGTAGGATGAATCCAAAATGCATGGTGATCCGGATGAATACCCGAATAAGGAATTACATTTTGAAAAGTTTTACCGCCATCCTCACTCATGCTAATCATTTGATTAATATTATACAAACGATTTTCATTTAAAGGGTCCACCCGAATATCTTGAAAATAAAATGGTCGATTGGTAACGTCAGCAGCATTGCTATTGACCAATTCCCATTTAAGTCCTCCATCGTCTGTTCTATACAATCCATTTTTGGTAGCCTCCACTAAAGCATAAATACGCTTAGGCTGATTGGTAGAAATCGTAATTCCAATTCTACCATAATCACCCTCTGGTAAACCCTGTTTTTTGCCTAATTTATCCCAAGTTTTTCCACCATCATAGGTCATATACAAACCACTCCCCGGACCACCACTTTTAAAACTATAGGGGGTGCGACGGTGTTGCCACATATTTGCAATCAACTTATTGGGATTGCTAGGATCCATTACCAATTCGGCACAGCCGCTAGTATCATTGGTATGCAAAATTAATTTCCAACTATTTCCCCCATCTGTAGTTTTATAAACTCCTCTCTGCGGATGTTCTGCATAAGGATTGCCAATCGCTGCTACATAAACTGTGTTGGGTTCAGTAGGATCAATGATTACTCTATGAATATTACTAGTTTTTTCTAGCCCTTTTAGTTTCCAAGTCTTTCCTCCATCTAAACTTTTATAAATTCCGCCACCTAAGTTCAAAGAGTTTCTAGGATTTCCTTCGCCAGTGCCCGCCCACAATACCGAAGGATTAGACTGTTGAATAGCCACTGCTCCAATATTTAAAATAGGTTGATCGTCAAAAATAGGAAGCCAGCTACTACCTCCATTTTCGGTTTTCCATACACCGCCAGAAGCTGTGCCTAAATAAATTATATCCGGATTACTATGCAAAGCGTCAATAGAAGTAACTCTTCCACTCATACCGGCTGGACCGATGCTTCGCGCTTTTAAATTGGCAAATTGGCTGGTAGTAATTTTCTGAGCGGATAAAAAATTGGCAATAGTTAGTAATGCCATTATTACAACAGACTTTCTCATGAATCTAGATTTAGAGCATGAAGTTGCGTAATAATATGGAATTGACCAAACTAAAAGCTCGTTCAAATAAGCTTAACATTATTCCAATGTCAACTTTATTGGGTGAATTTTTTTTCAGCTTTTTGTGCAGCGCTAAAATCCAATATCACAGAATTAATACAATACCTAAGACCTGTTGGGGGAGGCCCATCGTCAAATACATGACCAAGGTGCGATTTACATCTTCCACACATCACTTCTGTGCGTTTCATTCCATAAGTATTGTCAGGAGCATAAATGATGCTTCCTTTAGTGATCGGTTCAAAAAAACTAGGCCATCCGCAATTACTTTCAAACTTTCCATTGCTATTGAATAAAGCATTGCCACAAGCCGCACAGTAATACGTGCCTACTTCCTTGTGCTCATAATACTTTCCAGTAAAAGCCCTTTCTGTGCCTTTCTCTCTGGCAATTGCATAAACGTCGGCTGGCAAAATTTTTCTCCACTCCTCATTGCTAAGGGGTAGTTTAGTGGTATCCGAATCGGATTGCAGTTTATTGGTTGGTAAATTATTGTCCACGGTAGGGGCTATTTTATTGGTGAATGCGCAATTACATCCTATCACAAGGAATACAATTGCTGAAAAAATATAAATTGAATTTTTCATATGCCTTCTTTTCTTTGATTGGGATCCTTGTAAGTTAACAGTTTGCTTTCTAAAAAGTTGAATAATGGTTCATTTAATCTTCTTTTTTATTGAATTGATTTAATCAATATTGAATCAATAATACAAAGTTGATAAAAAATCAGCTGAATTGATACAAATGTTAAATAGTTTATCTTTGTTTTTTACTAATCCCATCAATTATATATGTTAAACCTAATACTCTTCGGTCCTCCGGGCAGCGGAAAAGGCACTCAAAGTGAAAAACTGATTGTAAAATATGGTTTAAAACACCTTAGCACAGGAGATTTATTGCGCTCAGAAATAGCCCAACAAAGTCAGCTAGGCATGGAAGCAAAAAACTTTATGGACAAAGGGCAGTTAGTGCCAGACGAGGTGGTAATAGGCATGATCCGCTCTGCGATAGAAAATAATCCAACAGTGAAAGGCTTTTTATTTGACGGTTTTCCTAGAACCTCAGCACAGGCAGCTGCATTAGATGAGTTGATGGAGTTAAAAAATACCTCCATCAAAATCATGCTAGCCATGGAAGTAGGTGAAAAAGAATTGATGAGCCGTTTATTAAAGCGTGGCGAAACTAGCGGTAGAAGTGACGACACTAACGAAGAAGTAGTAAAAGCAAGAATTATAGAATATCATAATAAAACTGCGGCAGTTGCTGATTATTACAAACAATTTAATAAAGTGGTTACCATAAAAGGAGAAGGAACTGTTGAAGATATTTTTAATGCCTTGTGTAATGAAATTGATCTGAAAGTTTAAAACGTAACAAAAAAATAACTAATTCTTATAATCACTCTCTTTATCTTTAACACCTGAAAAAGTTAATCACTATATTTTTATTTTTAACCATCTGCCTAAATCATTTAAACGTTTTTGAGGTGATTATGGGATATTGTAACCTCCACCATAAAGAAAATGTCAAATTTTCTAGCTCTTTGTCAGATGAAGAAAATTCTGAAAAAGAAACAAAAGAAAAAGACCAATTAGAGAACGAAAAATATTTTTCTAAAAGTGCTTTTGTTTTAACCAACAGCTTCCAATTATCAGACAACCAAAAATTCATTTGGTTTGGTACCCAACTGAATCTACATCCCTATCAGGGAGAAAGGTTACAGCCTCCCAAAACGGCGTAAACTATTTTCACTATATATTTTCATAATTAAGTTTCCTAATCCAAAGAAGGAAATAGACAGATGGCATCAAATGAAATATTCATTTTCGCTATCTATTGTACCATTTTTACACCAATGGATGACTATAGGAAAATAATGAAGAGTAATTAGGCATGATTTTTTGAAAAAATTAACTGTGCCAAAACACTCGAAATCAAAAAATTATAAATTAAAAAAATGAGATCAACATACGATAAAATATTTGAAGGAAATAAAAAATGGGTAAGCGATACTCTTGAAAGGGACCCGACATTTTTTGAAAACTTATCAAAAGGCCAAAAACCCCCAATGCTGTGGATTGGCTGCAGCGATAGCAGAGTTCCGGCAAATGAAATTACCGGCACTTTGCCCGGAGAAATTTTTGTACATCGGAATATTGCCAATATGGTCATTCATACCGACATGAGTATGTTAAGTGTATTAGATTATTCGGTGAATATTTTAGAGGTAACCGATATCATTGTTTGTGGTCATTATGGTTGCGGTGGAGTATTAGCCGCAATGGACAATAAGCCATTGGGTATTGTAGAAAATTGGCTTCGTCATATCAAAGATGTGTACCGGCTTCACCAACGCGAATTAGATGAGATCAAAAACGAAGAACTAAGGGCCAATCGTTTGGTAGAACTCAATGTAATTGAACAGGTGTATGACCTTACTAAAACCTCTATTGTACAAAATGCTTGGTTAAATAAGAAAAAACTAGCTGTACACGGATTGGTATACGATGTAAAAAACGGAATACTTAATGACCTTCATGCTACAGTAAACGATAGTTCTGAGCTTCCAAAATATTACCTGGTAGACAAAAAATAAAATAGTCACTATTTATTAAACGTTCATTTAAACAATTCAAAAAATAAATACGCTTTTTAATAACAGAAAATACTAGGTCATTTTAAAATAAAACTTATAATTGTAAAATATGAATCAAGTCAACCTTTTTAAAAACTTTAAAAACGACTTCCCCGCCAGCATCGTGGTATTCTTTGTTGCTCTTCCATTGTGCCTTGGGGTCGCATTAGCATCAGGCGCTCCTCTATTTGCAGGAATAATTGCAGGTATTGTTGGTGGTATTGTAGTTGGATTTGCAAGTGGCTCCCCATTAGGAGTAAGTGGCCCCGCCGCTGGATTGGCAGTAATAGTTTTAACGTCTATAGCTACCCTTGGCGGATCTTGGTCGGCATTTTTAACAGCTGTTGTGCTTGCTGGGGTTTTTCAATTGATTTTGGGTTTTGCAAAAGCGGGATTCATTGCCTACTTTTTTCCTTCCTCTGTGATCAAAGGAATGCTCACCGGTATTGGGCTACTAATCATACTAAAACAAATACCCCATGCAGTAGGTTGGGATAAAGATTCGTTTGGCGATGATGAATTTTTGCAGGCAGACGGTCAAAATACATTTTCTGAAATTTTTAAAGCATTCGACTTTATTACCCCTGGTGCCTTAATCATTGGTTTGATTTCACTTGCAATTCTTATTTTTTGGGATCAAGTATTAAGTAAAAAAGGTAAGGTTTTCAGTATCATTAATGGTCCACTAGTTGTGGTGGTGACTGGTATTATACTGTTTAATTTATACAAAAATGGAGTCCTTAATTATAGTCTAAATGCTAATCAGCTTGTTGCTGTACCTGTTCCTGTTTCAATCTCAGCTTTCTTCGGCCAATTTACTTTTCCCGATTTTTCAGCCCTTGCAAATTTTGAAGTTTGGAAAATTGCGATTGTAATAGCTATCGTAGCAAGTTTAGAAACATTGCTTTGTGTTGAAGCAACCGATAAGCTTGACCCTGATAGAAGAATAACACCTACCAATAGAGAATTGAAAGCACAAGGCCTTGGAAATATTGTTTCCGGGTTAATTGGCGGGTTGCCGGTTACCCAAGTTATTGTTAGAAGCAATGCAAATATTTCCTTTGGTGGCAAAACCAAATTGTCTGCAATTCTTCATGGTGTTTTTCTCTTAGTAAGCGCTATCACCATTGCAAATGTTTTAAATATGATTCCATTGTCTAGCCTAGCAGCTATCCTTTTAATGGTAGGTTACAAATTAGCAAAACCCAAACTTTTTAAAGAAATGTATAAATTGGGCTGGGAACAATTTGTTCCCTTTACAGCCACTGTTATTGCGATATTAGCAACCGACTTATTAAAAGGAATCACTGTGGGAATACTTTTGGGTATATTCTACACCCTTCGACATAGCTATCGCAACTCACTCCATTTAAAAGATACTGAAAAAACTGAAAATGGTCAAGAAGTCCATCACTTGGAGCTTGCACAAGAAGTGTCTTTTTTTAACAAAGCGAGTGTAATGACTGTATTAGATGCTATTCCTGCTAATTCAAAGGTGATTATCGATTGCTCAAAGTCTAAATCAATTGCTTATGATGTAATTGAATTGATTAAAGACTATGAAATAAATGCAAAGACAAAAAATATAACCGTTGAAAAAATAAATTTCATAGAGTCCTAATATGAAACTCAAAAAATATTATTTCATTACAACAATATTTTTGCTTTTGTGTACAATTGCTCTCCATGCCCAAAAAAGCAATACAGGAAACTGGTTTATTTACTTTGGTAACCAAAAAATAAATAAAAAATGGAATTGGCACAATGAGGTTCAATATCGAAATTTTAATTTCATGGGTGATCTCAGCCAACTGCTTGTAAGAACAGGTATCGGTTACAACCTTACGGAAAATAATAATAATATTTTACTAGGCTATGGTTTTATCAATTCACAAAAGTATTTGTCTAATTCAAATGAAAAAGTTGGCACTAACGAACATCGAGTATTTCAGCAATTTATTACAAGACAAAATTTTAACAAGGTATTTTTGCAACATAGATATAGAATAGAGGAACGTTTTTTGCCAAACGACTTTCAAATGCGATTTAGATATTTTTTAGGAATAAATATTCCTATCAATAAACCAAGATTAGAAAAAAATGCTTATTACTTTTCTGCCTACAATGAAATTTTCATAAATACTCAACAAAATATTTTCGACAGAAATCGTTTATATGGAGCAATAGGATATGTTTTCAATAAAAATATAAAGATGGAGGCTGGGTATATGTTACAAACATTAGAATCAACCAACAGAAACCAATTTCAGATAGTAATATTCAACAATATCCCATTCAATAAAAATTAAAAAACAAATTAATGAAAACGCTAACTAAAGAAATGCAAACAGCTATTACTCCTTTAATGGCTTTGGAATTATTAAAAGATGGCAACAAAAGATTTGTAAATAACCTAAAAGTAAATCGAAACCTTTTACAACAAGCGAATGACACTTCCGATGGTCAACATCCCTTTGCTGTAATACTTAGTTGTATAGACAGCCGAACTTCTGCTGAATTAATTTTTGATCAGGGATTAGGCGATGTTTTCAGTATTCGAATTGCCGGTAATATTATCAACGAAGATATTTTAGGCAGCATGGAGTTTGGATGCAAAGTGGCTGGATCAAAAATTATAGTAGTGTTAGGACATACCAAATGTGGAGCTGTAAAGGGGGCCTGCGACCATGTTGAAATGGGCAACCTCACTGCATTGCTGACTAAGATTCGTCCGGCTGTTGATGATGAACTTACTACCTCAGAAAATAGAAACTCAGGCAACAGTGAATTTGTAGAAAAAGTGTCGGTAATAAACGTAAAGCGAACAGTCCAATCAATCTTGCAGCGTAGTCCAATTTTAAAAGAAATGATTGAAAAAGGAGAAATAGGAATCGTGGGGGGAACCCATGACATCAAAACTGGTCAAGTGGATTTTTTTGATGAAATAATAATTTCGAATTCTTAAATAAAAAAGAGCCGCCAACTGACTAGCTGGCGGCTCTTTTTATTCTTGTTGAAAATTAAATATTCAGTCCGCCACAAGCGCTTATCACTTGACCTGTAACATAGCTACTCATTTCACTTGCTAAAAATAAAGTGACATTAGCAACATCGTCAGCTGTACCGAATCTTCCAAGCGGAATACCTGCCTTGTATTTATCTGCCCCTTCTCCTTCTTTTAAATAAGAGGTCATGTCGGTTTCTACAAAGCCGGGAGCAATGGCATTACAACGAATGTTGCGACTACCTAATTCCTTTGCAATGCTTTTAGTAAATCCAATTACACCCGCCTTACTTGCAGCATAACTACTTTGACCTGCATTTCCCATTTCGCCAATTACACTGCTCATATTTATAATACTTCCTGATTTTGCTTTCATCATTGGTCGTATCACTTGCTTGGTCATATTAAATACACTTTTCAAATTAGTTTGCATTACATCATCCCATTGTTCAGGTGTCATACGCAATAATAAATTGTCTTTTGAAATGCCCGCATTGTTTACACAGATATCAATTTGGCCAAATTCTTTTACCACCTCATTGACAAAGTTTTCACATGCTAAAAAATCTCCTGCATTACTCTGATAAGCCTTCGCCTTTACACCCATCGCAATTAGTTTGTCTTCAAGCATTTTTGCTTTATCAGCACTACTGTCACTTACGTACGTGAAAGCAATATTCGCTCCTTGCTCTGCAAACTTCATGGCAATCCCTTCGCCAATTCCTCTCGCAGCTCCTGTAATAATCGCAACTTTATCTTGTAATAATTTCATGCTAATTTTTTTTAGATCACAAAAGTAAATAAATCAAATGGGGAATTAATTTATTGAATAGAAAGAATTTCTTCTAAAATGATTCGCTCGTTACTTAATCTAGGAACCTTGTGCTGTCCTCCGACTTTATTTTTACTTTGTAGCCATTTCGTAAAATGGCCCTTTGGCAAAATATGAACTATGGGTAAACGCAATGCGATGTCCTTATGTCTTTTTGCTTCATAGTCACTATTGCAGTTCTTTAAGGCTTGATCTAATTCAATAATAAATTGTTTTAAATCTGCTGGTGCTTTTTCAAACTCGATTAGCCATTCATGTGCTCCATTGACATGCTCACTAAAATAAACTGGGGCTGCGGTATAATCATTTACAATGCTATATGTTTTTTCTGCTGCCATGGCAATAGCACGATCACTATTATCTACAATCACTTCCTCACCAAATGCATTCATAAAATGCTTTAGCCTTCCTGTCACTTTTATTTTATATGGATTGAGTGACGTAAACTGAATGGTATCGCCTACTAAATATCGCCATAAACCTCCTGTGGTACTAATTACTAGGGCGTAATTTTTTCCAATAGCTACCCTGTCTAGCCCTATCGTTGGTGGATTCTTTTGTTCATATTGATCTGCCAGCATAAACTCATAAAATATTCCATGCTCCGTGAAAAGTAGCATTCCATCATCATCTGGACTTTGTTGTCCCGCAAAAAAACCTTCACTAGCATTGTATATCTCTAAATAGTTTATTTTTTTTCCTATAATTTTATCAAACTGCTCTCGGTATGGCACAAATGAAACGCCACCAGTAATATATAACTCTAGATTAGGCCATACCTCTTTAATGGTTGACTTGCCTTTGATTGCCAAAATCTTTTTCAATAAAAGAAGTGTCCAGGTAGGAACCCCTGCCAAAGAAGTTACATTTTCTTCAGCAGTTATAGCTGCCAATTGTTCTATCTTTTCCTCCCACTCATCGAGCAACGCAATGCTTAATTCTGGTGTACGCAACCATTGTCCCCAAAAAGGTGAGTTTTGCAATAAAACCGCACTTAAATCCCCGTACTGAATCTCTTCATTCATTTTGTTTAACTGGTGACTTCCGCCCACCACTAAACTTTTACCAGTTAATAAATCGCTGCCTGGAAAATTATTGTAATAAGAAGTCAATACATCTTTGGATGCTTTAAAATGATTGTCTTGAAGACTTTCCTCGCTAATGGGAATAAATTTACTTTTATCGGAGGTGGTACCACTACTTTTAGCAAACCAGTTAATTGGCGTGTTCCACAAAATATTTTCTTCTCCCTCCATCATTCGCTCTATATAAGGCTTAATGTCCTCATAAGAGTGAATGGGTACGTTTTTTTTAAACTCTTTCAGCGTAAATAAATTAGAGAATTTGTATTTTTTTCCAAGGGCGGTATGTTGCGCAGCGGTTACGAGTTCCTGTAACACTTCCCGCTGAACAGCTACTGGATGTCTACTCCAATTTTCAATGCGCCAGAAGCGCATGCGAACTATTCGTGATATTGCTGGTGAAAGTAGTTTCATTGGTCACAAGCAAAATACACAATAGTAATGAAAGAGCGCGGCTATTATTATGTTTTGTTGAGAATTAACGATTGATTCCTTTTCAAAAAGGCTTTATTATAAACCAATAGGCTGATGCTGATATCTAATTATTACAGTTCGCTTTCGGGTTCATTGTTGCTTTTACCAAGTTTTGCCGCCTCTAAGTGAAGATAGTCCTTGCGCTTTAATTCGAAATTGCGACCGAGATATAAACGACGAACCTGCTCATCCACCGCCAACTCTTCTGCTGTTCCGTGCTTAAATATTTTTCCGTCAATTAGCAAATAAGCCCTATCGCAAATCGACAGCGTTTCGTTTACATTGTGATCCGTTATCAAAATGCCAATATTTCTAAATTTCAGCTTGGCAATAATTTCCTGAATATCTTCTACCGCTATAGGGTCCACGCCTGCAAAAGGTTCATCCAATAAAACAAATTTTGGATCTACTGCAAGCGCTCTTGCAATTTCTGTTCTCCTTCTTTCACCACCACTTAAGGTATCGCCATTATTTTTTCTAACTTGGGTTAACCTAAATTCTTCTAATAACAATTCCAGCTTTTCTCTTTGTTCCAACTTACTAAGTTGAGTCATTTCCAATACGGCAGTGATATTATCTTCTACACTTAACTTTCTAAAAACACTCGCTTCTTGAGGGAGATATCCAATACCCATTTTTGCGCGCTGATACATCGGCATTCGTGTAATATTTAGGTCCCCTAAAAACACTTCGCCTTCGTCTGGCTTAACCAAACCTACCACTTGATAAAAAGAAGTCGTCTTTCCCGCACCGTTGGGCCCCAATAATCCTACAATTTCACCCTGCTGTACATTAAAGGAAACCTTATTAACCACCGTGCGATTGCCGTAAATTTTTACTAGATCTTTTGTTAGTATCGTCAAGCTCATAATATGTAAAATTAAGTTATCTAAGATAATAACAAACATCTAGCGCCATTTAAACCGAAAGGAGCGTTGGGGTGAATGGTGAATGGGCAATGGTGAATGGGCAATGGTGAATGG
>Ga0114973_10001779_pt1 | contig 15812 bp, 16 predicted proteins | sample M_140807_MF_Meta_FD_87025 | JGI IMG/M metagenome (GOLD analysis project Ga0114973, IMG submission 87025) | Freshwater microbial communities from Lake Montjoie, Canada to study carbon cycling - M_140807_MF_MetaG | ecosystem: Environmental > Aquatic > Freshwater > Lake | place: Lake Montjoie... | reverse complement strand
TAAATAATTCCTAGTCTGAAAGATATTTTACATATTTATTTTTTTTTTTTTTTTTATTTTATTTACTAAATACCTAATAAATCTTTTTTTACTATTACCAGCACCATAAACTAATGATGGTCTTAGCCATAAATAATTGAATTTTCTTATTTTATGAATCTTAAGTAAATATTTATATGCTTGATATTTATAATAACCATAATATGTCAAAGGTTGCGGAATCGAACTTTCTTTAAAGGGTAAATGGCAAGAACCGTATTCAGCTATACTACCAAAAAAAATAATTAATTTGCAGTCTTTATTGATGGAATCTATTACATTTTTAATAGTTAAAAATGTATATTTTTTTTGAAAATATTTTTCTTTTTTATGGTTATTATTTGATACAGTTCTAGAGGCAAGATGTATTATATAATGTGGATTTAGATTTTTAATATAATCATAAAGTTTGATTTTATTATTTAAATTTAATTTTTTTTTTGTTGGTACATAAATATTATATCTTTTTTTAAGTGCTTTTTGTAAATGCATACCTATAAAACCATAAGCTCCTAATATTAAGATTTTTTTTTGGGTCAATTATTTTTCTTTCATTTTTTTTAAAATCTTTAAGATATTAACTTTATAGTATGGGTATGAAAATAAAAAATATTAGATTAAATCTTAGACTATTTATAAAAATTATAATCTATTTATAAGTATTTTATGATAAAAATCTTAAAATAAATGTTAAATCTAATAAAATGTGGGATTGGGAATATTGGCTCTATCAGAAATGCACTAAATTCCATAGGTTGCAGTCCCAATATCGTAGAACATCCGTCTCAAATTAATTATGATTTTAAAAAAATTATATTACCAGGAGTTGGTAGTTTTGATTCTTTTATTATTGGGTTAAAAAAAAATGGTTTATTTGATGAAATTAAAAAATTGGTTTTAAAAAATAAATATAAAATTCTCGGAATTTGTGTTGGAATGCAAAGTTTTTTTACTGATAGTGAAGAAGGAAAAGAGAAAGGGCTAAATATTATTGAAGGAAATTTAGTTAAACTTAATAACAGTAATAATTATAAAGTTCCACATATGGGATGGAATAATATTGAAATACTAAATTCAGAATCTTTATTAAATAATCTACCTGAATCTAAATTTTACTTTGCGCACTCTTATATTGTAAAAAATATAAATAACGATAAAATTTTAAGCCTCACAAGGCATTCAGAAAAATTTCCTTCTAGCATAAAATATCAAAATATATATGGGGTACAGTTTCATCCTGAAAAAAGTTTTAATCAAGGGCAAAAAATTTTGAAAAATTTTATTGATCTATGCTAAAAAAAAGAATTATTCCAATTTTGCTTATTAAAAATAATGAATTAGTAAAATCTACTAAATACAAAGATTATAATTACATTGGTGATCCTATAAATGTAATCAAAATATTTAACGAAAAAAAAGCGGATGAAATCGTAGTTTTAGACATTGATAAATCTATCACAGGTGAAGATCTTAACTATGAATTAATTAAAAATTTAGCAAGTGAATGCTTTATGCCTTTAACTTATGGTGGCGGAATAAAAAATATACAACAAGCGGAAAAATTATTTTCAATAGGAATAGAAAAAATATTACTTAATTCAGTTAATTTTAATAATCTAAATCTCATAAGCCAAATAAGTAAAAAATTTGGTTCACAAAGCGTCATTGCTGCTATTGATGTTAATAAAAATTTTTTTAATAAAATTTATTTATTTGATTGGATAAAAAATAAAAGAATTAATCTAGATATCAATCAGCATGTTGAGAATTGCATTAGCCATGGTGCTGGTGAATTGTTAATAAACTTTGTTTTTAAAGAAGGTACATTATCTGGTTTTGAAACTGAATTACTTGATTTTTTGGAATTTAATATATCAATACCATTAATAATTAATGGGGGAATTAACTCAATAACAAATATTCAAGAATGTCTAAGTTGCCGAAAGATCGACGCCATAGGTATTGGTTCTTTTTTTATTTATTATGGTCCTTATAGAGCTGTCTTAATTTCTTATGTGTCAAATAAAGATTTATTAATTGGAAAATGATAAATAATATTTTTAAATATCAAGTTTGTAACCGTTGTATAATGGACTCTACGGCAATTGATATAATTTTTAATTCCAATGGCTTCTGTAATTTTTGTTCAGATTTTTTAACAGCACAGAATAATAATAATAATTATAATAATTTAAGTAAATTTATAGAAAAAATTAAAATTGATGGTAAAAATAAAAAATATGATTGTATAGTTGGAGTCTCAGGCGGTGTTGATAGTTGTTTTGCATTATTGAAAGCTGTTGAAAATAATTTAAGACCCTTAGCTGTGCATATGGATAATGGTTGGAATAGTGAGTTAGCACAAAATAATATTTCAAATTTAATAAGAACATTAAAAGTAGACCTTCATACACATGTAATTAATTGGGAGGAATACAGGAACTTCCAAAAAGCATTTTTAGAGGCAAACGTTATTGATATTGAGCTTTTATATGATAATGCAATGATGTCTGTTAATTACAGGTTAGCTAATAAATTTAGTATTAAATATATATTGTCTGGAAATAATACTTCCACTGAAGGATTTAAAATTCCATCTAACTGGTCTTGGTTTAAGAATGATGCAAAAAATATTAAGAAAATAGGTAAAAAATTTTCTAATCAAGAAATAAATACTTTTCCAACATTTAGCACTTTCAATTTCATTTATTATCAAATGATTAAAAAAATTAAATGGATATCGTTCCTGAACTATTTTAATTATAATAAAGAAAAAGCTATAAAAGAATTAGAAGAAAAAACTAACTTTAAAAAATATCCCTACAAACACTATGAAAATATTTTTACTAGATTTTACCAAGCATATATTCTTCCTAAAAAATTTGGTGTTGATAAAAGAAAATTACATTTAAGTAATTTAATTATGTCAAATCAGATTTCAAGAACAGAGGCTTTGAAAATAATACAGCAACCTTGCTATCCTGATATCCATGAAGAAAGGAAAGATTTAGAATATTTTCTTAAAAAAATAAAATGGGATAAAGAAAAATTAAATGAGTATATATCTCAAAAAGAAATTTATCATAATTTTTATGGTTCTGAAAAGCATCTATGGGATACTTTAGTTATAATAAATCAAAAAATTAAATCATTTAAGAATTTTTTTAAAATATAAAATAACAAATTATTTTCTAATTAAGAAATTGAAATAATTAAGATACTACTCCTTATCTTCAATTATATATTTAGGTCTCTTTTTAACCTCTTCTAATGTATGACTTATATATAATAATAAAAAGCCTATTAACATGGTAAAAAATCCAAAAAAGACTAATTGGATTACAATTATTGTTGTGAAGCCAGGTGATGAAATCTTGCCTGAAAAAAACATTGCAATATAAAACAATATTAAAAATAAGCTTATTAAAAAAACAACTAAACCAATAAGAAAAATTAATATTAGCGGAGCTTTAGAAAACGAAGTAACTGCGGAGAAAGCTATGTCAAAATAATCAAATAATGATATTTTTGACTTACCTGCAATTCTAATATTTCTGTTATATTCAATCCCGTATTGCTTAAAACCTATAAAAGCAATTAAACCTCTTAAATAAAAGTTATTTTCGTCAAATTTTTTTAAATAATTTATGATTTTTCGATCTACTAATCTAAACTCACCCGCGTCTACAGGAATATTAATGTAAGAAATTTTATTTACAATTCTATAAAAGGTTTTTCTAATAAAATTAATTAGAAAAAATTCTTTTCTATTTTTTCTAATACCAAAAACAACGTCGTATCCTTCTTCCCATTTTTCTAAAAATTTTTTAATTAGATCTGGATCATCTTGTCCATCAGCATCAATTTGTATTGCGGCATCTCCTAAACACAAATCATAACCAGCTCTTATACTTGATTGATAGCCAAAATTTCGACTTTGTTTAAAGTACTTATATACATTATTATTTTCTGATAATTGTTTTGCAATTAATGAACTACCGTCATTTGAATTGTTATCGATTAATAGTACTTCAAAAAAATATATATCTAAATATTTAATGACATTATTTAATTTATTAACAGTGTCTCCCAAAGAAGATATTTCGTTAAAAAAAGGAATTATAATAGAAATTGTTTTTTTATTCATTTCAATTAGTTTTAATATAACTTTCCAACGTTTCAATAATTTTTTCAATATTCTTTGTTGTAATATTTGGATGTACTCCAATCCAAAAAAAATCATTGGCTAAAATATCAGAGTTTTTTAAATCTCCATGTATTTTATATTTTATATCAGAAAAAGCTGGTTGATTAATAATGTTGCCAGCAAAAAGAAGTCTTGTTCCTATTCCATTTTTTTCTAAAAATTTTACAACCTCATTGCGGCTAACTTTTTTGCAAATGATACCAAATCCAAACCAACTAGGATTTGTATTTTCTGTCGGATTAATTGTAGCAAAATTATCTTTTAACAACCTGTTGCTCTCAAATATATTTTTTAATAAATTCCAGTTATTTCTCCTTTTTTCTATAAAATCTTTTAATTTAGTAATTTGCGAACAACCCAAAGCAGCCTGAAAATCAGTAGCTTTAAGATTATATCCAAGTGAAGAATAAATATATTTATGATCGTACCCTTTAGGTAATTTTTCAAAATTCCAGCCAAATCTTTTATTGCAAGTATTATCTTTTCCAGAATCACACCAACAGTGACGTCCCCAATCTCTTATACTGGCGGCTATTCTTCTTAATTTTGGATTGCTAGATATTACAGCGCCCCCTTCTCCAGTTGTAATATGATGAGCTGGATAAAAACTTAGTGAGGCAAAATCGCCAAAAGTACCTACAAATTTATTTTTTTGGTTGACTTTAATTGTTGCGCCAAATGCATCACAAGTATCTTCAATTAAATAAAGTTTTTTTTCTTTACATAAGTCAGATATTAAATCTGCTCTATAGGGATTTCCCAAAGTATGAGCCACCATTATTGCTTTTGTTTTTTTAGTAATTGCTCTTTTAATTGTTTTTAACTCAATATTTAAATTATCTAGCGAAACATCTACAAAAACTGGTGTTAAATTATTCTGAATAATAGGTAAAACTGTTGTTGGGAAGCCAGCAGCTGTCGTAATTACTTCATCTCCGGATTTTAAATAAGGCAACTTAAATTCATTCATCATAAATTTCTGCGTCAAAGCAGTCATACTGATTAAATTAGCACTAGAACCGCTATTAACAAATAATGCTTTTGTCTTCATTTCTAAAAAATCTGATATTGATCTTTCAAAGTCTCTTGTAAACCTACCTGAGGTAAACCAACCATCTAATGCAGATTCAACTATATTTTGGATATCTTTATGATCAATTTTTTTTTCAGTGACAGGAATATAGTCATTAGATTTATTTTTTAAATTAATATTAAAATAATTTTCAACAAGATCTAAAATACTTTTCTTTAAATTCATTCTATTTACTATTCATATTATAAAATTTTTTGATTTGTAAATAACAGATTTTATATATATTTTTTTTAGTATAAAAATATTTATACCAATCATATATCCAGTCCACTAACAATTTATCATTTATTATTGGATACCATCCGAGTTCTAAATTTGCTTTAGAAGAATTTAAGTTAAGTCTAGAAGATTCATAATATTTTTTAATCTTCAAAAACTTTATTTTTTTTAAATTAAAACTAAATTTTATTGCTAACTGTTTCGCTAACCAATTAACTGATTTTTGATATTTGAGTTCTGGACTAAAATTCCAAGTATTAAAATTTTTTTTATTTTTAAAAGTATATTCAATAGCTAATAAATAGCCATTTAAACAATCAAGTATAAATTGCCAAGGTCTTATAAATTGCCTATTTCTTATATGCAGATTTAAATTATTATATTTTGCATTAATAAAATCTGGAATAATTCTATTTTTTTTCCAATCTCCTCCTCCTATTACATTGCCAGCTCTAAGTGTAATAATCTTTTTATTTAAGACTTTATATTGATTTAAATATGATTTTGAAATTATTTCTGAACATGCTTTGCTGGAACTATAAGGTTCTGATCCACCTAATGAAGATTTCTCATTATAAAACTTTAATGATTGATTTTCTTCGTAACATTTATCAGTAGTTATTATTGCAACAATTTTAATTTTTTTAATTTTTTTAGATATTTCTAAAATATTAACTGTCCCAATAACATTGGTATTATAAGTTTTAATACAATTAAAAAAAGCTTCGGAAACTGAAGATTGAGCAGCACAATGAATTACTATGTCAGGATTAAAATTAATAATACTTTTTTCTAAAACTTTAAAATTAATAATATCCTTTTTTTCAATTTTTTTTTTTAATAAATGAAAAAGAGAATAGGGTTTTGTTACATAATCTTTAGAATAGCCTTCTACTTTTGAACCTAAACTTTCAAGCCACAACATTAGCCACGAACCTTTGAATCCTGTATGCCCAGTCAAAAATATTCTCTTATTTTTCCAAAATATCTTTGTCGGTAATTTTGATTTTTGGAAAGCCAATTTAGATCTCACCATATTTTCCATGGTGCTCTGTTTTTTTTCCATAAATTATTTAAAAATATTTTATCCCTTAATGTATCCATCGGGTACCAAAAACTTTTATGAACATAAGCTGCCAATTGTTTTTTTTTTGTCAATTGCTTTAAAGGATACTGTTCCCACATTACATTTTTTTTAAGATCTAAAAATTGAAAAATTTTTTCATTCAAAACAAAATATCCTCCATTAATCAAATTTTTATAATCTTTTTCTTTTTCATTAAAACTCTGAACAATATTATCTTTTATTTTTAACTTTCCAAATCTTGGTTGAGGTGAAACTGCTGTAACTGTAGCTAATAATTTTTTTTTCTTATGAAGCGTTATAAGCTTTTTAACATTGATATTTGCAAGACCATCGCCATAGGTCATCAAAAAATCTTGATTTTTTTCTAAATATTTTTCAATTAATCCTATTCTTCTTCCTGTAAATGTATTTCTTCCTGTATCAACACAAATTACATTCCAAGATTCTTTAATATTTTTAAAATACTCTTCTATAACTTTTCCTTTATAACCTACGCAAATTATAAAATCCTTAATACCGTTTCTATATAAAATTTTTAATATATGCCAAATTATTGGTTTACCCCCAATTAATATCATAGGTTTTGGGCGTAATTTGGTTTCTTCAGCTAAGCGAGTTCCTTGACCTCCAGCCAATATAACAGCTTTCATTACTTCAACCACGAAACTTGTTGATATTTTTTTTTATCCGGAGATTTAATACTATAACCCAAAGAACTGAAAGACGGAGAAATTGGAATTCCACATCCAGAGCCAATATATCCTGGTGATTTAAATTTAAGATTTTTTTTCCACCAATCATCATTGAACCATATTTTTGCAACATCCATATCACAAGCATCATCTGTGAAGCAATATCCATTAGAAATTAAATGTGGCCACAAATAAATTAGACATTCTTTTGTGGAGCTTAGCAAATCAACATCCATAAATAAAAATTCAATCTTCTCTCTATGTTTTGGTAAAGTATCTTTAAAATATCCTGGTCTTAAAATACATACATCAATAAATCCATACATTTTTAAATTATTAGTAACTTCTTCGATGGTTCCTTTGTACATACCTTTTTTATATCTGCCTGTGACTTTTAAATGAGGATAGTATCTTTTTTTTATATCTGCTTCACTATTTGGCAAGCCTTTGAAAGAGTCGTATATAATTAATTTTCTTCCCGTTATTTTAGCGGCAATTGAAAGTACAATACTTGTTGCTCCTTTATATGCTCCACATTCAACAATAAATCCATCGCTATTTTTTTTTAAAGATAATATATGCTTAAGCAATATTATATGAATATTGATATCTGTCGCGGAATCTATATTAGAAATTGAATCTCTTAGCTTATTTAAGATTTTTATTTTGTCTAAGTATTTTAATCCAAATTGCTTACCAATTTGAGGATCATTAATAAAGTCATCTTCGATATTATTAAAAAAAAAAAAACTTAATTTATTTAAGTTTTTTTTTAAAAAGTTTGGAAGTCTATAATAGATTTTTTTTAACATTATTTTTTAAACTTTTTTCAAATATCATCTCAAGATAATTAATATTATTTTTTATCTCAAAATATTTTTTATATAATATTTTACTTTTTTTATATATCTGAATTTTATCATATAATTTTAACCGTGATAACTTAATTAAATTATTAGCTAAATTGATATGATGACCAGGCAGATTTGCAAATCCGATATTATATTTTTTAATAATATTCTTCGTAATACCTCCGCAATTAGCTATAATCGGCTTCCCAAAGGAAAGGTAAGTTTGAAATTTTCCAGGTATAGTTTCGTCTAATGCATTACCTTTTTTTAAAGTAATAAATAATGCATCAGATTTCAAAATTTCAGGATAAAGTTTTTTTGAATCTAAATAATTCTTTAATACTACATATTTGCTCAAATTATTTTTGACAATATATTCTTTAATAAGATTGAATTTTTTTCCAGATCCAATTAATTTAAAATAAAAATTACTTTGAATCTTTTTTATATTTACTACTTTTAATAAAGTATTAAAATCTTGTGCTTGACCAAAATTTCCAGCGTAAATAATTAACAATTTTTTATTTTTTTTATTTATAAATTTTTGAAATTTCAGCTCAGACAAATTATAATAAGTTAAAATTTTTTTATTTAACTTAAAATTACTTATTATATTTTTTTTAAAACCGTCGGATTGAACTAATATTACACTGGATAAACTATAAATTATATTTACTAAAAATTTTAAAATAAATAAAAAATATTGGTTTTTAATATAGCCTGTATCCCTTAAAGATTCTGGCCACAAATCTTGTACCCATAAAAATAAAGGCTTTTTAATTAATTTAGAAAAATAAATTGCAGGTATAGCTTGAAAAATTGGAGTTGTTGCAAAAACTAGAATTAAATCATATTTTTTTTTTAAAAAAAAATGACAATAAAAGAAAGTGCTGATTAAATGAGTAAAGTAATCAAAAAAAATATGGATCCAGCTGTAATTTTTTTTTTTATAAACTGGTAAATAAAATATATTAACACCATGCCAAATTTTTTTATTAAGAAATTTTTTTTTATAGTTATTTTTTTTATTTAAAAAATAATATCTAGTATCAGAAGTTAAAACTGTAATCTTGTGGCCCCGTTTTACCAATTCCTTGGCAACAATATTTATTTTAAAATTGTCAGGCCAAAAATGCTTAGAAAAAATTAAAATATTCATTTAAGAAAAGAATTAAAAAATATATTTCTAGTCAAAAAATGATTTGTATTAAAATTTTTTTTTTTATCAATTACGTATTCTTTTAAATAATATTTACTTATTGCTCTTGATATTGAACTAACTGAAAAAGGATCAAAAGTATAATTGGGAGTGACATACTGCTTCGCGTAAAACAAATTTGAGGTTATAATATTTAATTTGTTTTCATACGCTTCAATTATGGGAATGCCTAAAGTTTCATTTAATGACGGATAAATCAAACATTTAGATCGTCTTAGCAATTTTAAGAAAGATTTTCGATTATTATAATTAGAAAAATTATAAACATTAATTTTATCTCTTAAATTTTTAAAATCTATTTTAGCTAATTCGTCATTTGTTAATGTAAATAAGATTGATGGTTTGATTCCTTTTTTTGCTAGTTTTAAAAAAGCTAAAATTAAATTTTTATGATTTTTGTGTTTTTTATAATCCGCTGGGTATATAAAATCATATACTCTTTTATTTTTATTATTGTTATTATTATTATTAAGATCAAAAATAAGTAATTGAATTATTGGTACATAAATCTTCACATATTTTACTAAAATAAAACGTGCTGTGTCTGAAATAACAACCCAGCAATCTACTTTATCTTTACAAAAAAAAAAAATTAAAAATCTTAAAAAATCTTTAGAAGTTAACCATTGAATGAAATAAAAAAAATTTGAATTAGGAATAATGTTAGAGTTTTGAAATAATAAGTAAATTTTTTGTCTAAATTTAAATATCGGAGGAATTCCATTAATAAAAAAAAAGGAATTATTTTTTTTACTTAAAAAATATTGAAGAAATAATATGTTGAAAAATCTTGGTTTAATTAATTTATAATTTTTAATATTTGTATAATGAATTGGATCAATTCGATAATCTAAATAAAAAAAACTGTCTTTTTTGTATTTAAAAAAATTTTTTAAAATTGTTAACCCCCCTCCCCTATATATACCGACTGCATAATAAATAGTTTGAGTAGATGACATTATTTTTTAAAGCTATTATAATTTAATACAAAAGTCATAATCAAACATAATAAAAAACCACCATTGAAGTATCCGGCTCCTCGAGCCATTTGCGTTATGATTATGCCACCAAATAAAATTTTTTCTTGATATAATATGTTTTTATTAAATAAAAAAAATAATAAATTAATAAAAATAATTAACGAAAAAAATCCAAATTCAACTACTAATTTTATAAAATTATTTGAACCATCATTATAATTCAAATAATATATTTCTGAAAAAGGAGGTATTATATCTTTTAACATAAACTCATGAAAAGCTATTTGATAATTATTTAAACCCCAACCAAAAAACTTTTCTTTAATAGAAAAATGTAAAACTTTTAGCGCATTTATTAAAACTGCAGTGGTATGATCTTTATAATTTGCACTATTATCAACGGGGAAACTATTAACGTTTCTTCTAATATATTCATTTACTTCGATGCCTGTATGATTTTTACTATAAAAATATATTTGATCTCGTGAAAATTTTTTTTTTGATTCTGTTTCGTTTTTTGATTCTGTTTCGTTTTTCGATTCTGTTTCGTTTTTTGATATTAAATTTTGATAATTTTGAGTATTTATCAAATCAACCGCACCATAAAGTTTAAATAAGCAAGATTTATAAAATATCGGTAAAATCAAAATAAATAGTTGTAAAAAAAAAAAAAATTTATTAATTATAAAAAAACGATAATTAATTATTAAAGTTAAAAAAAACATTACTAACAATGAAAAATATAATGTTACAGAGTAAAAAAAAATAAAAATAAATATAATTAATGTTAGTAAGATTATTTTATTTAAATAATTTTTATTTTTAGAATTAGAAAAATAATAATAAATAAATGGAACTAAAACCATTCCTATATGAGAAGGTTCTAAAAATATTAATTGATTCAGAGCTTTATAGTAAATTAAGTTACAAACACGAATTTGTTCATTAAAACCTAATAAGTAAAATTTACTAAAAAATAGAGTGAAAATAAAAAAATAAATAAACAAAATAAATGCTGTTTGTAATCTCGAAATTATTTTATACGTACTGGAGGCACATATTAATATTATTAATGCCGAAAAAAAAATTGGTAATAAATTATACGAAATTTGCATTCTGTCGAAGGACAAATTGTTACTAAAAAAAATATGTAAAAATAAAATAGTAAATGCTACAAAAGAAGTTAAATAATATTTATAAAATTTCGGTTTATAATTGAATAATATATAAAAAAATAGTAGGTAAAAAATCTCTCTTAATGAAAATACAAAATTATTATATGTATTAAATTTAATATCCCAAAAGAAAAAATAACATATTAAACTAGCAGTAAATAAGTATTTTTCTGAATAATATTTTATATCTTTTTGTTTAGACAATATTATTAAAGAAATTATTAGTATTCATAATAATTAATAAATTATATTAATATTAAATTTTAATATGATCTAATAATGTTATGAAATCTATAAAATAAATACATATTAAGGAGTTTAAAAATATTAACAAAATGCTTCTCTTTAAAACTTCGCAATAAAAATTTTATTATAAAGCTTATTTTATAATAATTATAAAATACTAACTCATTACTTATTATATTATTATAAAAATATCTCTTTTCTTCTAATGATTCTTTTTTTTTTAATACAGATGTTTGATTTATATGCTTTTGAGAATATAAAAGATAAGCATTCAAATGAGAGAAAAAAAATTTTTTACTTAATCTAATCCACATTTCATAATCTTGCACATATCTCAAATCTTCTCTAAATAATCCCACAGCGTCAAAACATTCTTTTTTTATTAATAATGTACATCCATGAAGAGTATCGTTTAATGATAATGAAAATATTAGATCATGAAAATAATATGGGCTGATCTTTCTTTTTAAAGAGATATTTTTAAATAAATTTTTTTCTATGAAATTACATGAGCATATTTTAGTTTTTTTTTTTTTTAAAAAATTTATTTGTTTTTCTATTTTTTGAATATGAAAATAATCATCGTGACTAAGCCAGGATACATAACTACCACTCATATTTTTAATGCCTAAATTTAAAGCTGCAGATACACCTTTATTCTTTATTAAATTAATTAATTTTATTTTTTTGTTATTAAAATTTTTGATAATTTCTATAATTTTATTATAATCGTCTTTATCATTTCCATCATTAATAACTAAAATCTCAATATTTTTGTAAGTTTGATCCAAGCAGCTTTTAAGTGAAGCTTTTAATAGATGTGGATTTTTAAATATTGGAATTATAATGGAAACTTTCTCTTTTATCATTTATTAATTATTTTCACTAATTTTTTGTTCTGAGAATCTCTAGAAAAAATATTATATTTATTTAACCATTTTAGTTTATTTTTAGGTTTATTAATTTTGTGTAAAAAAGAAGAAATGTCAATATTATCATAATTAATATTGTATCCTAATTTATATCGTTCTATTAGCTTACCTACTTCTGTATCCCCAGATGAAATATTAATTATGTGTGTCCTTGATGATAAATAATCGTAGAATTTAGTCGTAACCATTTCCTTTGCAGTACTACTTTCTGTGTGTAATATTAATAAATAATCCATTTGGGTCATTTTAGATAAAGCTTTGTTATAATCTAAATTATTTTTAAATTTAAAGGATTTAAAACGTCTTATATTCTTGTCTTTAATAAAATTATTTCCGTAGAATTCAAAAACAAATTTATTTTTTAAAAGATTATTTTTACTTACAGCATCATAAATAACTCTTATATTTCTATAACTTGAAGTAACATCAGACAATAAACCAAAATATCCTATAATAATCTTTTTATTATTCTTTTTATTATTCTTTTTATTATTCTTTGGAATAGTTAAAAAACCATTTCTTACTAATAAAACTTTTGTAAAGTCCTTGAAAAAAGATTCGATTTCTTTATGAATATTAGCAGTTGAGGTCATAATATAATTTGAATATCTTAAAATTTTTTCTTCAGAGAAAAATTTAATAATAAATTTTAATGGCGATAAAATTAAATTATTTATTCTACTAGACCAACCGTCTCTATAATCTAAAATAACAATTAAGTCTTTGAAATGAGATCTAATTTTTTTTATTAAAAAAAAAAGAGAAAAAGGGGGAGCAGAAACAATTAAATATTTTATATTATAATTTTTTATGATTTTAATACACTCGTTGTAATAATTTTCTTTTAAACTATAAGCATAATCAAACCCTAATAAATAAAAAAAGTTTTTAAATATTGCAAAATTAAATAAAGAAATATTATTAGAATTTTTATTATCAATATATTTAATCACAATTTCCTTCAAATTTTTTTTTGGCAATCCTAAATATCCAAAATTCTTCCTTGATTTATCTTTGCTTACTAATAAAAAAAGTTTATTTTTTTTTTTTAATGATTGCAAAAAAGAATAAACTCTTAGAACTCCGCCTAAAGATCTGGTAAAAGGGACAAATTGCCCTGTTACTATTAGAATATTACTCATATTATTTAGAGTAAAATTTATTAATTAAATATGATATTTTTTTTATATCTTTTTTAAATAAATGCTCACCGATTGGAAGGCTTAATATTTGTTTAGAATTTAAATAGGAGTTTTTATTAAATCTAATTTGATTAGATTTTTTAAAAGCAGTAACAGCCGGCAAAATTTTTGGATAATGCACATTTATTTCTACGTTATTTTTTTTTAAAAATTTTATTAACTTATCTCTTTTCTTAGCTTTTATGACAAATAAATGATAAACATGTTTCAAATAATTTATTTTCTTGGGAAATATTATAAATTTATTATTTTTTAAAAAAAATCTATATAAATTTGCATTTTTTATCCTACAGTTAGTCCAATATTTTAATTTTTTTAATTTTACATTCAATATTCCTGCCTGCAAATTATCTAATCTGCTATTTCTTCCAATAATTTTATGACTATTTTTTTTTAATCCTCCATGATTTGCGATCATTTTGCATTTTAAAAAAAGTTTTTTTGAATTTGTAACTATTGCTCCAGCATCGCCCATGGCTCCAAGATTCTTTCCTGGAAAAAAACTAAAACAGGATATATGTCCAAAATTTCCAATTTTTTTTGACTTATATTCAGCTAAGTGTGCTTGTGCACAATCTTCTATAATTTTTAAATTATATTTTCTTGAAATTTTTAATATTTTATCCATCTCACAAGGCTGTCCGTACAGATGGACTGGAATAATTGCTGAAGTATTTTTTGTGATTTTTTTTTCTATATCCTTTGTTGATATCAAAAATGTTTCCGGATCAGTATCTACGAAAATTACTTTTAAATTATTTCTAACAACTGCCTCTGCTGTTGAAATCCAAGTATTTGAAGGAACTAGTACTTCACTATTTTTTTTTAATTGCAAAGACTCAATTGCTATCTCTAAAGCATCGGTCCCATTAGCAACTCCTAAACAATATTTAGCATCGTGAATTCTTTTAAAATTATTTTGAAAAACTTCAACATTATCACCTCCTATGTATGCTGATTTGTTTATTGTATTAAATATAGATTTTATAATGTCTTTTTTAATTGTGCGTATTTGAAAATTAAGATCAGCAAATTTAATCATTTATTCTCTTAATCATTTTTGCTGGATTACCAACATATATTCCTTTTTTTATAATATCTTTTGTAACTACTGCGCCAGCACCAATAACTGTTCCTTTGCAAATATTTACTGGTAAAATTGTAGCATTTGATCCAATTAAAACACTTTTACCTACTTTTGCTCCTTTCCATTTCTTTTTATTACCAAAAGATCTTTTTCCATTACGAAATAAATCATTAACAAAAACTACACCATGTGAAATAAAACAGTTGTCATCAATTTTAGTTTTTTCACAAACAAAAGAATGAGACTGAATTCTGCAATTCTTTCCAATAAAAACTTTATTTTGTATTTCCACAAATGGTCCAACAAATGAATTATTGCCAATTTTACATCCATAAATATTGCTTGGTTGGTAAATTGTAACATTTTTACCAAGTTTTACTTTAATAATATCAGATTTTTTAATTTCGAAGCTCATCAATCAATTTTTTTTTATAATTTATAATTTTAAAATTTAAAGGTAAATTTATCCTTTTTTTTCTGATGACAGAATAATATATAGCATTAACAATTTCCAAACTTTTAATTCCTTCATTGCCATCAATGCTATTATTATCTATATTTGATAGAGTATTTTTTCTTAATAAATTTTTAACAACATTCAAATAAAATAAAAAATGACTATTTGTTTTTTTTTTTGATCTTTCATAAAATTTTTTTAAAAGAACATTGCTAATTTTTTTATTTTTTTGGAAATTATAAAATTCTAATTGATTCATATAATTACCGCCGACTTTGACATTACCATTTTCTCCTAAAATAGTTATTGATCCTTCAATATTTTTT
>Ga0114973_10001778_pt1 | contig 15815 bp, 9 predicted proteins | sample M_140807_MF_Meta_FD_87025 | JGI IMG/M metagenome (GOLD analysis project Ga0114973, IMG submission 87025) | Freshwater microbial communities from Lake Montjoie, Canada to study carbon cycling - M_140807_MF_MetaG | ecosystem: Environmental > Aquatic > Freshwater > Lake | place: Lake Montjoie... | reverse complement strand
TTGTCCTCATCGCAGGCGGCAAAAACAAAGGGTTTGATTTCGCACCCGTCGCGGATCTGGTGCGCGAACACGCACATGATGCGGTGCTCATCGGCGAGATGCGCCACTCCATCGCCCGCGACTGGTCCGTGCCCTGCCATCCGGTCGATTCGCTCGAAGCCGCCGTCGGACTGGCCCGCGAGCTGGGGCGACCCGGCGATACTGTCCTGTTTTCCCCGGGCACTTCCTCGTTCGACATGTTCCGCAGCTACGAGGAACGCGGCGATCTTTTCAAACACCTAACCAACCACCTCAAACCAAAGGAAAAAAACACATGAAACTGCAGTTATTCAGCAAAATGACAGCCAAGCCCCGCGGACGCAAAGTGGTCCGAGCCTCGGCACGCGCCGTGCGCGGCGACGAGGACTATTACGAGGCCGAGCCGAATATGAAGTTGTCCCACGCCTTCATGGTCGTGCTCGTGCTCCACATCGTGGCGGTCGGCGGTATCTGGGCTTTCAACCAGATCAACTCGGCGAAGAGGACCGCGTCGATCCTGCCGGAATTGGCGGACAAACTCGCGTTGACCTCCCAACCCAAGCAGGTGGCGCCCGTGGCGGAACCCGCTGACGTTCTGCGTCAACCGGGCGATGCCGACGAACCGTTGCCGACCATCGCATCGCAACCCGACACCAAGCCGGAATTCCGCACGGCGGATATCTCGCCCGCACCGATGTTGGCGGCAGCCAAGGAGGATGCACCCGTCGTCGAGACCAAGGCCCCCGTGGCGAAGGCCGGGACGGCCAAACCTGCAGCGCCCGCAGTGGCGGCGCGCGAAGCTGGCGCTTCAGCTGGCACCTACACCGTGGCCAAGGGCGACAATCCCTACAAAATCGCCAAAAAGCTCGGCGTGGGCTACCAGGCATTGCTCGACGCCAACAAAATCACGGACCCGACCAAGCTGCAAATCGGCACGGTTCTGAAAGTTCCGGCAAAGAAGGGCTAGGATACCGGCGATGCGTGGCCGGACGGCCTACATACTGCTCTTCTCCATGGTCAGTCTTCTGGCCATCGGGATCGTCATGCTGCAAAGCACGGGCGCATTCGCGCGCGACAGCCATGGCGACATGTATTATTTCGTCCGGCGCCAAGGACTCTGGCTCTTCATCGGCCTCGCCGCCATGGTGGGTGCGGCTCTGACCGATTACCGTTGGTGGGGAAAATTCTGGCCGTATCTTTACGGCTTCGCTGTCCTCCTTCTCCTGCTGTGTTTCGTTCCTCCGATCGGGATGAGAATCAACGGCTCGTGGAGGTGGATCAACCTCGGCGTCGCCTCGTTCCAGCCGAGCGAACTCGGGAAAGTGGCCGTGCTTGTCTTTCTCGCGTGGTGGTACCACCGGCACGAGAACGAGACGAAAAAACTTTGGCGCGGATTCATCATGCCTCTGGGCGTGGTGGGCGTTATCATCGGCCTGATCGCCCTCGAAGTGGATCTGGGCGCGTCCTCCCTCATCGGGCTCACCACCCTCTGCGTGATGTTCGTCGCCGGCGCAGGCATGCTGTGGCTGACTCCGATGATGCTCCTCGGACTCGGGGCGCTGGTCGTCGCCGTGATTTACAATCCCGAACGTTTCGCGCGCATTCTCGCCTTCATGGACCCGCAGAAGTTCCGCCTCGATGAAGGTTTGCAGCAGTGGCAGGCCATGGTGGCGTTCGGGGCGGGCGGCGTCTCCGGTGTCGGATTGGGCAACGGGCGCCTGAAAATGCTCTACTTGCCCTACGCGCACACTGATTTCATTTTTCCCATGATCGGCGAGGAACTCGGCTTGCGTTTCACTTTGATCGTCGTGTTCTGTTTTCTCCTCATCCTGCTCTCCGGCGTGCTTATTTCCATGAACGCGAAGGACCGCTTCGGCATGCTGCTCGGCTTCGGTATCACGGTGGTCATCGCCATGCAGGCCGCGATCAACATCGGTGTGACCACCTCGCTCCTTCCCAACAAGGGGATGCCGCTGCCGTTCATCAGCTATGGAGGCAGCAATCTTGCCGTGACCATGCTGCTCGTCGGCATCCTCCTCAACATCCACCGCCAACGACGCTTCGAGCCCAAGCCGCACGTGCGCGCCGTCCCGGCCACCAGCCTCGCGGTCCGATTCTGATGAAATTCGTCATCGCCTGCGGGGGAACCGGCGGCCATCTGTTCCCCGGGCTGGCTGTTGCCGAGGAGTTGCGTGCCGGAAGACACGAGGTTCTGCTGCTTGTCTCGGAGAAAGCGATCGACGAGCGCGCGCTGCGCGCCTTTCCGGGTATGCCGCGGGAGACTTTGCCCTCGGTGGGCTTGGCCTCGGCGTTGTCTCCGGCCGCTCTCAAATTCGCGCAGCGCATGCTCGGGAGCTACCGCAAATGCGAGACCGTCCTCGGCCGCTTCCGGCCCGATGCAGTGCTCGGCATGGGCGGCTTCACCAGCGTGGCGCCGCTCGCCGCCGCGTGGCGCCGCGGCATTCCCGCGTATCTCCACGAATCCAACGCCATCCCGGGCAAAGCGAACCGCCTCGGCGCGCGTTTTTGCCGCGAGGTGCTGCTCGGCTTCGAGGATTGCACGCAGCATTTTCCCGGACGCGCGGTCCGCGTGACTGGCACGCCCATCCGCAGCGAGTTGGTCGTCGATGTTCCCGCCAAGGTCCGCGCGCGCCGGGTTCTCGGTCTCGAACCGGAAAATCCGACCCTGCTCGTCATGGGCGGTAGCCAGGGAGCGTCGGGTATCAACACCCTGATGGCCGGAGCCGCCGCTCACCTGCGCGACAGCGGGATGCAGATCATCCATTTGTCGGGGGAGCGCGATGCCGAACAATTGCGCGCGGCTTACCGTGATGCGGGCCTTTCCTCCGCCGTCTTGCCCTTCTGCGACCGGATGCAGGATGTCTACGCCGCGGCCGATCTCGCCTTTTCCCGCTCCGGCGCGGCCAGCCTGACTGAGCTCTCCTGGTTCGGCTTGCCTGCTGTGCTCGTTCCTTATCCGCACGCGGCCGAGGACCATCAGACGCTCAACGCCCGCATCTTCGAGCGTTCCGGCGCGGCGTGTCTTCTGCCCGAAAGCGGGGCTGCTGGAGATTCGCTCGCCGCCCTGCTAAAATCCCTCCTCGAACCGGGATCATCTTTGCCATCCATGGCCGCGGCGGCACAATCGTTGGCCCCGCGTGACGCGGCGAAAAAGGTGGCCGGGGTCTTGATGCACTCGACAGAATGAACGCCCAACAATTGTCCGAGTTTCTGCATGGTTCAGCGCGCCGCATCCATCTCATCGGTGTGGCCGGATCCGGTATGAGCGGGATCGCGGCGCTGCTTCTCGCCCTCGGGCACCGGGTCAGCGGTTCGGATAAAGTCGACACCGCGGAAGTAAAGCGTCTGCAGACTCTCGGCCTCGATTTCCGCACACCGCACCGTGCCTCCGACATCGAAGGCGCTGAGCTCGTTATCCATTCGTCGGCCATCCGCGCCGGTAATCCCACCTACGACGCCGCGCGCACCGCAGGCACGCCGCTTGTCCGTCGTGCGGAGGCGCTCGCCGCGTTGATCTCCGGCAAAAAAGGCATCCTCGTCTGCGGGATGCACGGGAAGACAACAGTCTCGGCCATGACCGCGCACGTCCTGCGCTCCGCCGGTGCGCACCCCTCGCATTACGTCGGAGCGGAGATTCCCATTCTCGGAACCAATGCCCGTTGGGATGCGGGGGGCGAATTGTTCGTTGCCGAGGGTGACGAGAGCGACGGAACGATTGTCCAATACCACCCCGAGCACTCCATCGTCCTCAACATTGAGCCCGAGCATCTCGACCATTACCACGACCTCGCGGCCATCGACGCGGCCTTCACGCAACTGCTGCACCAGACGGCTGGCAAGATTGTTTATTGCTCGGACGACGAAGGTGCGCGGCGCGTGTGCGGTCCTTTTGCCAATGCCGTGTCCTACGGAAAAACGGGGCACTACATTATGAGAGACTTCCGGGCCGCCGAATTCGGTTCGACTTTCACTTTTTGCCGTGGAGGGGAGGCGCTCGCGACAGTCGTGCTCAATGTGCCCGGCGAACACAACGCGACGAATGCCTGCGCGGTGCTCGCGCTGGCCGCCGAACTCGGCCTCGATGTCGGCGTCTGCGCCAAAGCGATGGAATCATTCCGCGGTGCGCGGCGCCGATTCGAAACACTCTTCGCCTCGCCCGACTACTTGCTGGTCGACGACTACGGACACCACCCGACCGAAATCGCGGCTGTCGTGCGTGCCGCGCGGGATACGGGGCGCCGTCGCGTCGTTCTGCTTTTTCAACCGCATCGCTACACGCGAACGCAGGCCCTGCAGGAAGAATTCGGGCGCGCGCTGGCGCTGGCCGATGCCGCGGTGGTCACCGATGTTTATCCGGCCAGCGAGGAGCCGATTTCCGGTGTCAGCGGTCAACTGCTGGTCGACGCCGCGCAGCGGAGCGGGGCGAAGGATGTGCACTACGAATCGGTGCGCGAAGCAGCCGGGCGCTGCGCGGGCCAAATGCTCCGTCCGGGCGATCTCCTCGTCACGCTCGGAGCGGGCAATATCCACGAGCAGGGCGCGGCACTCGCTGAGGACTTGCGCGTGCTCGAGGTTCTGCGCGCCGCCATGGGTTCCGGTGTCGCGCGACTCTATGAACCGATGGCCAAGCACACCACCATGCGCGTCGGCGGACCGGCGCAATTCTGGCTCGAACCGGAAACGGAAGTGGGATTTTGCGAACTGGTCCGCGTTGCCCACGCCGAGGGTGTTCCGCTCATCGTCGTGGGACGCGGCTCGAACTTGATCGTGCGGGATGGCGGGCTCCGCGGTGCGGTGGTTCGCCTGCGGCTCGGCGTGTTCGGTGAATTTGTCGTCGAAGGGGAGCGTATTCGAGCCGGCGTCGGCGTTCGCCTCAAAGCGTTGAGCGGAGGTGCCATCACGGCCGGCCTCGGGGGCTTCGAGTGGATGGAGGGAATTCCCGGCGATGTTGGCGGGTGCCTTCGCATGAATGCCGGCGCCATGGGCGTCGAGGCTTTCGACCAGGTGGAGCGCCTCCGCTACGCCGACCGGGAAGGGAACATCCTCGAGAAAACGCCGTCCGAGCTCGAGGTGAACTACCGCAGCATACCTTTGCTCCGCGCAAACTATGCGCTCTCCGTCGTTTTCCGCGGAGAGTTCTCCACTCCGGCCGGGGTGGAGCAGCGCACGAAAGATTACGCCGCCAAACGCAAATCGTCGCAACCGGCGGGTGCGAGCGCGGGTTGCATTTTCCGTAATCCCGACGGGGCGAAAGCCGGACAACTCATCGACAGCGCCGGCCTGAAAAACAGCTGCATCGGGCGCGCGCGCGTCTCCGACCGCCACGCCAATTTCATCGTCAACGAAGGGGGCGCGAGCGCGTCGGACGTGCTGGCCCTCGTCGAGGAAGTGCGCGCCGGTGTCCTCGCCCGCCACGGCGTCCGCTTGGAAAACGAAGTGCAAGTCATCGGAGAAGAACTCCCCGCCGCATGAAAAAAGAACTCGAAAATCTGCATCTTGTCGTCCTCATGGGCGGTCCCGGGTCGGAACGCGATGTCTCCCTCCGCTCCGGCGGGGCCGTGGCCCGAGCTTTGTCCGGGGGCGGCTACCGTGTCACGCCGCTCGAGGTGCTCGGAACCGAAATCGCGCTGCCCGCCGATACCGGGCTCTGTGTGAACATGATCCATGGGACCTTCGGCGAGGACGGACAATTGCAGTCGCTGCTCGACGCTCGCGGCGTGGCCTACACGGGCGAGGGGGAAGCCGGCAGCCGGCTCGCTTTCGACAAACTGGCCAGCAAGCTGCGTTTCGCCGAGGCCGGGGTGCCCACGCCCCGATGGGAGGAGATCGCGGTCGGACAAAAACCGACGCTTCCTTTGCCTGTCGTGGTCAAGGCACCACGCGAGGGATCCAGCGTGGGAGTGCATATCGTGCGGGATGCCGGAGCGCTCGGGGCGGCCTTGGAGGATTGTGCTTCGCTCGACCGGGAAATTCTCGTCGAGGAGTTCGTCGAGGGGCGCGAGTTGACCGTCGGTGTCGTGGGTGACCGTGCCCTGGCCGTGGTCGAGATCCGGCCGCACGAGGGGTTTTATGATTACGCGCACAAATACACCAAAGGTGCCTCCGACTATTTCTGCCCCGCGCCGCTCGACGACGCGACGACACGCCTGGTGCAGGACGCCGCCCTCCGCGCCCACCGTTCCCTCGGGTTGGAGGTCTATTCCCGCGTCGATGTTCTCTTGCGCGCGGATGGTTCGCCTTTTGTCCTCGAAACCAATACGATTCCGGGCATGACCGAGACGAGCCTTCTGCCAAAGGCCGCCGCGGCGGGCGGCACCGATTTTTTGCAACTTTGCGAGGAAATCTGCCTGCTGTCTTTGAAACGATCCGAAAAACGATGAGCCTGTTCCGATCAAAGAAAACCCGCGGCCGCCGCACCGTCCGCAAGCGTCGCCGAGACCATCTCCTTGAAGTGACGGCCACCGCCGAAACTGAACGCCGGCGACGGAACCAGAAAATTTTCCTCTATGCGGGCGAGGCGGTGGTGCTGCTCGGTATCGTCGCCTTCGCCTGGATCGGCATTCGCGCGCTGCTCGACAGCCAGATCTTCCGCAACCCGCAATACGAGGTGCGCGTCATCGAGGTTGACACCGACGGGGTCATGACGCGGGACCAGGCCCTGGAAAAAACCGGGATCCGCGAGGGGCTTAATATTTTTTCCCTTAATCTCGACTCGGCCCAGCGCGCCCTCTCGCTCATTCCCGAGATCAAGAGCGCGAAAGTGGAACGAATCCTTCCCGACTCGGTCTCCATCCAGATCGAAGCGAGGCATCCCGTGGCCTGGATTGCGCCGCGCGACACCGGCGAGGACCCGTCGGCCATGGAGACCGCCTGTCTCGTCGATTCGGAAGGCGTCATGATCAAACCGGAAAATTTCCATTCGTCCCACGCGAGGCTGCCTGTCGTCTACGGCGTCCCCACCGAGCAATGGCGTCCCGGTGACACCATCGACGTGCCTGAACTCCGTTCGGCACTCGAACTCTTCGCCCGCGCCTCGGAACGCAGCAACCCGGACGTGAAACTGCGCGCTGCCGACATCTCCAAGGGGTGGTGCATCCTCGCTTGGGGGGAACCGCAAAGCCTTTTCACTTTCGGGCCTTCGCAACTCCCCGCGCAACTCGACCGGTTGCAGATGATCCTCTCCCACGTCGGACAGACCACGCAGAAAATCGCCACGGCCAATCTCATCCCGGAACGCAACACACCCGTCACTTTCCTCGGCGATCCGCCGCCCGCCGAGATCGTCGCGCCGGCCAAGACGTCGAAAAAAGCCAAGCCTTGATCATGGCCAAAACGCAACTGCACGTCGGATTGGAGATCGGCACGTCGAAAGTCGCCGCGATCATCGCGGAGACGCGGAGCGACGGATTGTTGCGCATTATCGGCACAGGCGAATCGCCCTCCCGCGGTGTACGCAAGGGCGAGATCGTCGACATCAGCAAGATCACGCTTTGCCTCAACGATGCCGTGTCCGAGGCGGAGGAGAAATCGGACCGCGAGATCAGCGACGTGACGGCTGCGGTCACGGGAGCGCATCTCGACAGTCTCAACAACCGCGGCGGCATCCAGATTCCCGAGGAGCGCGACGAAATCGAGGAGGAGGATGTGCAGGACGTGGAGCAGAGCGCGCTCGATGTCACTATTCCCACGGGCAACGTTTTCCTGCACACCATGGTTCAGCGCTACTACGTCGACGGGCAGGAGGGCGTGGCCAGTCCGCTCGGCATGGTCGGCCGCAAGCTCGAAGCGGAATTCCACATCGTCCACGGGACCAAGACACGCATTCAGAACAACCTCCGCTGCATCCGCGAGGCGAACCTGCGGCCGGCAACCGTTGTCATGAGCGCTGTCGCCTCCGCGCAGGCCGTCAGCGAGCAATCCGACCGCGACCAAGGAGTGCTCGTCATTGATATTGGCGGCGGGACGACGGATTACATACTTTTCCGCGACGGTGCCGTGCGTCATAGCGGCGTGCTCGGCGTGGCCGGCGACCACATCACGAACGACATTTCCATCGGGCTGCGCGTGCCGACGAAGTTGGCCGAGAAACTCAAGGTCGAACATGCCGAGGTATCACCCGCTGCGTTGTCGGCCCGCGGCACGGTCGACATCGAGGATCCGACTTTCGCCGGCGGCCAGGTGGAGCGCCGCATTCTCAACATCGTGGCCGAGGCTCGGGTGCGCGAATTGCTTACCCTCCTCAAGCGTCGCTTAAATTTCGAACGCCACGCGCAGTTCGTCGGCGGTGGTGTTCTCCTCACCGGCGGCACGGCCGAATTGAAGGGGATCGCCTCCCTCGCCTCGGATGTGTTCGGCGTGCCGGCCCGCGTCGCCATGCCCAAACCTCTGATGGGGCCGAGCGCGCTCTTCGAAAGCCCGCGTTTCAGCACGGTCATCGGGCTCGTCCTTTACGCGCAGTCTTTGCAGGACGCGAAGGAGGATACGTCCATCATCGACATCGTGCGCACCAAAATACTGCGCTTCATCCCCGGTCTATGATCAACCTCGGACCCAACGCCCAAGCGGCCGCTCCATCTGCACCGGTCAGTTCGGTGAAAGTCATAGGTGTCGGCGGAGCCGGGCTCGCCTTGCTCGAACGGTTGGCTTCCATGCCGCTCGGGCGCACCGATCTTGTCGCGGCCAGCACGGACGCCCGCGCGCTGATGGGATCCTCCGCCGCGCGCAAAGTCCAACTCGGCCGCGAGGCGACGAAGGGGCTCGGTTCCGGCGGCGACCCCTCCGTCGGCGAGGGTGCGGCCAAGGAGAGTTCGTCGGAAATCCGCGACGAGTGCGAGGGCGCCGCGGTGGTGGTTGTCTGCGCGGGACTCGGCGGCGGCACCGGCTCGGGTGCGGCTCCGTTCGTGGCCCACGAGGCGCACCGCAAAGGTGCGCTCGTCATCGGCGTGGTCACCATGCCCCTCGCCGGGGAAGGGGGCAAACGTCGCGAACAGGCCGAGAGGGCGATGGCCCGGCTCGCCCGCTCTTGCACGGCCATCCTTTGCTTCGAGAATGACCGTCTCAACGAGCTCGGTCCCGAGGGAATGACCATTTCCGATGCCTTCGATGCGTCCGCGCAGACGCTGGCCGCCGCGGCGGCCGCCGTCGTCCGCATGGTTAGCCTCCCCGCCATCCTCCGCCTCGGCATCGACGAATTAATGCAGGTCTTCCAGGGCTCGAGCGCGCGCTGCGAGTTCGGGTATGGCGCTTCGTCCGGGTCCGATCGCGTGCGAGCGGCGGTGGAGGAGGCGTTGTCCTCTCCGCTGCTCGAAAGCGGCAAACTCCTCGGTTATTCGGAGAGTGTTCTGGTGCACATCACGGGTGACGGCTCGCTCAAACTCGCCGAAGTTCACTCGGCTCTCCGCCAGATTTCCAAACACGTCGAGGAAAACGCCCAAGTCATGCTCGGTGTGGCCACCGATCCCGAGGCGGAGGATGTCTTCGATGTCGTCATTATGGCATGCAAGGGTGCCGCGGCGAAATCCGGCATCGACGATGATGACGAGGAGGACGATGGGGTCGCACAGGAAACAGCAGGCGAAGGGGAGACCCCGGAAGACGGCGTAGCCAAGCCCGCGGAAAGCCGGGAAAAAACCAAGACTTCGCGGCGGACGGCGGGGGGTGAACAAACGCAGGAGGAACTCCCTCTCGATCAGGCCATGCGCGGGCGGTTCAAAGACCTCGATCCGACCATGGTCGATGGCCAAGACCTGGATGTTCCGACGTTTATTCGGATGCGGATCCGCCTGAAATAGTGTTACCATTCCGGTCGCATGAGACCGGATCGCTTCACCCAGAAAATGCAGGAGGCGCTCAACGCCGCCGCCGATATCGCCAGCAAGCTGCAACAGCAGGAAATCGGGAACGAGCAGTTCCTCCTCGCCCTTCTCGAGCAGTCCGAGGGCGTCGCCGTTCCGCTCCTGCAAAAGGTCGGTGTCTCCGTGGCCCGCTTGCGCGAGCAACTCCAGACCGAGTTGGCCCGTCGTCCGAAGGTCACCGGCGGATCCCAACCCCACGTCGGGAACGACCTGCGCAAGACGCTCGATGCCGCCGAGGGCGTGATGTCCAAATTGAAGGACGAATACCTCAGCGCCGAACATTACCTGCTCGCCCTCTCGCAGTCCTCCGACACCGCCGGCAAACTTCTCCGCGAGGATGGCGCGACGCATGACAAGCTGATGGCTGCGCTGGTCGAAGTGCGCGGATCGCAGCGGGTCACCGACCAGAACCCCGAGGAAAAATACCAGACGCTGGAGAAATACGGACGCGATCTCACCGAACTGGCCAAGCGTGGCAAAATTGATCCCGTCATCGGTCGCGACGAGGAAATCCGCCGCACCATGCAGGTGCTTTCGCGCCGTACCAAAAACAACCCGGTGCTCATTGGCGAGCCGGGCGTGGGCAAGACAGCCATTGTGGAAGGCCTCGCGCGCCGCATTGTCAGCGGCGATGTGCCCGAGTCGCTCAAGAACAAGAAGCTCGTCGCCATGGACATCGGCGCGATGATCGCCGGCGCGAAATTCCGCGGTGAGTTCGAGGAGCGCCTCAAGGCGTTCCTCAAGGAAGTCACTTCCTCCGAGGGACAGATCATCCTTTTCATCGACGAATTGCACACCATCGTCGGCGCCGGAGCGGCCGAGGGTTCGGCCGATGCATCGAACATGCTCAAGCCGCAACTGGCCCGCGGCGAATTGCGCACCATCGGCGCCACCACGCTGGACGAATACCGCAAATACATCGAGAAGGACGCCGCGCTGGAGCGCCGTTTCCAACCCGTCATGGTCAAGGAGCCGAGCGTGGAGGACACCATCGCCATCCTGCGCGGCCTGAAGGAACGCTACGAGGTCCACCATGGCGTGCGCATCCAGGACTCGGCGCTGGTCGGTGCGGCCGTGCTCAGCGACCGTTACATCAGCGACCGGTTTCTCCCTGACAAGGCGGTCGACCTCATCGACGAGGCGGCTTCGCGGCTCAAGATCGAACTCGATTCCATGCCGACCGAACTCGACCGGCTCGAGCGCGAAATCATGCAGGGAGAAATGGAGCGCACTGCGCTGAAAAAAGAAAAAGACGCGGCGAGCAAGGAACGATTGGCCAAGTTGGAAAAGGACCTGGCCGACCTCAAGGAGCGCGGCTCGAAACTCAAAGCCCAGTGGCAGAACGAAAAAAAGCAGGTTACCGAATCACGCAAGATCGCCGAACAGATCGAGGATCTGAAAAACCAGCTCGAGCTGGCCCAGCGTCAGGGGGATTTCGCCAAGGCCAGCGAGCTTCAATACGGTAAGATTCCCGAACTCACGACCAAGCACGAGGAGCACAACAAGAAGCTGGCCAAGGAGGGTGGGGGACAACTCCTCCGAGAGGAAGTCACCGAAGACGATGTGGCCCAGGTCGTTTCCACCTGGACCGGCATCCCCGTCACGCGACTGCAGGAAGGCGAGCGGCAGAAGCTGGTCAAAATGGAAGAGCGCCTCATGGAGCGCGTGGTCGGACAAGCCCAAGCGATCAAATCCGTCTCCAATGCCGTGCGTCGTGCGCGCGCCGGGCTGCAGGATGAAAATCGCCCGATCGGTTCATTCATGTTCCTCGGGCCCACCGGCGTGGGCAAAACCGAGCTTTGCAAAGCCCTGGCCGAATTCCTCTTCGACAACGAGCAGTCCATCGTCCGCCTCGATATGAGCGAATATATGGAGAAGCACACCGTGGCGCGCCTCATCGGTGCGCCTCCGGGCTACGTCGGGTACGACGAAGGCGGACAGCTCACCGAGGCGGTGCGCCGCCACCCGTATTCCGTCGTTCTTTTCGACGAGGTGGAAAAAGCGCACGGCGACGTTTTCAATGTCCTGCTGCAGGTTCTCGATGATGGTCGTATCACCGATGGCCAAGGCCGCACGGTCGATTTCAAAAACACGGTGATCATCATGACCTCCAACATCGGCAGCCAATACATCATGGAGGATCTGCCGGTCGACGAGCGCAACCGGCGCGTGATGGAAGCGCTGCGCGGACATTTTCGCCCGGAGTTCCTCAATCGCATCGACGAGACGATCATCTTCGATCGTCTGACCGACAAGGAGATCACCAGCATCGTCGACATCCAACTCAAGCGCCTGCTCAAGCGCCTGGAAGCGCAGAACATCCGGCTCGAATTGACGGACAAGGCGAAGAAATTCTTGGCCAAAGAAGGCTACGATCCGGCTTATGGAGCGCGCCCGCTCAAGCGCGTCATCCAGCAGCAAATCCTGAACCCGCTCAGCGTGGCCATCCTCGACGGCGAATTCGGCGAGGGGGACAAGATTGTGGCCGAAGTGGAGAAAGACCGCCTCGAGTTCCGCAAAAAGTAACCGGCTACTCCCGCATTTTCACCAGCAGGTCGCCGGCATCGACGGCATCGCCGGCCGCGACGAGAAGTTCCTCGACCGCGCCATCGCACGGCGCGTAGATCGTGGTCTGCATCTTCATCGCTTCCAGGGTGAGGATTTTGTCGCCTTTGGCTACCTTGGCCCCGGTGCCGGGGCCGATATTGGTGATCATGCCCGGGATAGGAGCGCCGATTTCCAACGGCTTGGCCGCATCGGCCTTGCGGCGCGATTTTTTTGTCGTCTGCAGCGATTTGTCGGTGACAGTGACCTCGCGCGGCATGCCGTTGAGTTCGAAGAAGACGATGCGGTAACCGTCCTTGTCAGCAGGGCCGAGGTTGACCAGCTTGATGAAGAGCGTCTTGCCCTGCTCGATTTCCACCGCGATTTCCTCCCCGGGCTTCAGTCCGTAGAAAAAGGCCGGAGTGGGCAGGACGCTGACATCGCCGTATTCGCGCTCAAACTTTTTGAACGTGGCGAACACGTCAGGATACATCAAGTGGCTGTAGAGATCGTCGTTGTCGGGCGCTTGTTTGAACTTCGCTGTGAGTTCCTTGCGCACCGCCTCGAGGCTGACCTTGGCCGCACGCGCGGGCTTCGACTTGGCTTTGCCGAGCACGGCCTTGACCACATCCTTCGGCCATCCGCCCATCGGTTCGCCCAGTCCTCCGGCCAGCATGTCTTTGACCGACTCGGGGAACGGCGTGCCCGGCGGCAGGTTGGGTACATCGGCGGGTTTGATTCCGCGCGTGAAAAGGAAGAGCGCCATGTCGCCGACCACCTTGCTCGAGGGCGTGACTTTGACGATGTCGCCGAAGAGCTGGTTGACCTCGGCGTAGCAGCGCGCGATTTCCGGCCAGCGGTGGGCGAGGCCCATCGAGGCGGCCTGCTCCTTGAGATTGGTGAATTGTCCGCCGGGCATTTCGTGCAGGTAGACTTCCGCGCTGCCCGTGCGCGGCGCGGTGTCGAAGGGCGCGTAAAATGTGCGCACTTGCTCCCAGTAGTCTGCGAACTCGTTGAGCGCGTCGAGATCGAGTCCACTGTCGTACGGCGTGTGCTGCAGCGCGGCAACGAGGCTGTTCAGATTCGGCTGCGAGGTGGAGCCTGACATCGAACTGATCGCGGAATCCGCGATGTCGGCGCCCGACTCGATCGCGGCGAGGACGGATGCGGCATTCACCCCGCTCGTGTCATGCGTGTGGAAGTGGATGGGTAAGTCGGTTTCCGAGCGCAGGGCTTTGACCAGCGCCCGCGCGGCGAAGGGGCGGCAGAGGCCGGCCATGTCCTTGATGGCGAGGAAATGCGCGCCCATCTTCTCCAGCTCCTTGGCCAGCTTGGCGTAGTATTTGAGCGAATATTTGACCCGCCTCGGATCGAGGATGTCACCGGTGTAGCAGATGGTGCCTTCGCACACGGCTTTGGTTTCGCGCACCGCCTCCATGGCGGCCCGCATGTTGGAAAGGTCGTTGAGCGAGTCGAAGACGCGGAAAATATCCATCCCGCTCTCCGCCGCGTGGCGGACGAAGCCTGCCACGACATTCGCGGGATAATTGGAGTAACCGACGGCGTTCGATCCGCGGAAGAGCATCTGGAAACAGATGTTCGGCGCTCTTTCGCGCAGGGCGCGCAGGCGCTCCCAAGGATCCTCGCGCAAGAAGCGCATGGAGGCGTCGAAGGTCGCGCCGCCCCACATCTCGAGGCTGAAGAGTTGCGGTGCACGTCGGGCCACGGCCTCGGCCACGAGGAGCATATCGTGAGTGCGCACGCGCGTGGCGAGCAGCGACTGGTGCGCGTCGCGGAAGGTGGTGTCGGTGAACAGCGCGCGCTTCTGCTTGCGCGTCCATTCGGCGAATTTTTCCGGCCCGAGTTTGAGGAGTTGCTGGCGCGATCCGGCCGGCGGGTCGATGCGCAGGTCGACGGCAGGGAGCGGTGCCGGGGTGAGGCGCGCCGCGGGAAGATAGCCTTTGGCCTCGGTGTTCCCGTTGATCGAGACGTCGGCGAGGAAATGGAGCAATTTCGTCGCGCGGTCGCGGCGCAATTTGAATTCGAAAAGCGCCGGAGTTTTGTCGATGAACGTCGTGGTCGCGTCGCCCGAGCGGAAAACGGGGTTGGTGACAACGTTTTCGAGAAACGGCATGTTCGTCTTCACGCCGCGGATGCGGAATTCGCGGAGTGCGCGGTGCATGCGGTCGAGCGCGATGGGGAAGGTCTGGCCGGATGCCGTGATCTTGACGACGAGCGAGTCGTAGAACGGCGTGATCGTGCTGCCCGAAGTGCCCATGCCGGCGTCGAGGCGGATGCCGAAGCCGGCCGCGCTACGGTAGGTGATGATCTTGCCGTAGTTGGGCGTGAAATTGTTGGCCGGATCTTCCGTGGTAACACGGCATTGCACGGCGAAACCGTTGCGGGGGATCTCGCTTTGCGCCGGCAAGGCCAGCTCGTGTCCGTGCAACTGCGCCCCGGCGGCGACAAGGATCTGCGAACGCACCAAGTCGATGCCGGTGATCTGCTCCGTCACGGTGTGCTCCACCTGGATGCGCGGGTTCATCTCGATGAAGAACCACTCATGGCGGTCGTAGTCGTAGAGGAATTCGACCGTGCCGGCATTGTTGTACCCGATGCCCTCGGCGATCTTCACCGCGGCATCGCATAGGTCGGTGCGGACTTTCTCCGGAAGGTTGATCGACGGTGCGACTTCCACCACTTTCTGGTGGCGGCGTTGCACCGAGCAGTCGCGCTCGTGCAGATGGAGCACGCCGCCATGAGAGTCGCCGAGGATCTGCACCTCAATGTGCTTGGCGCGCGGGATGTATTTCTCGAGAAAGACGGCGGGATTCCCGAAGGCGCGGCCCGCTTCGTTGCGGGCCTCGTCGAGGAGCGGGACGAGGTCGCTTTCCTTGCGTACCACGCGCATGCCGCGTCCGCCGCCGCCGAAGGCCGCCTTGATGATGAGCGGAAAACCGATCTTCTTGGCGATACGCAGTGCCTCGCCGCGTTCTTTCACGGGTTCTTCGGTGCCGGGCAGCACGGGGACGTTGAGTTTGATGGCCAGCGCACGGGCTGCGGTTTTGTCGCCCATCATTTCGAGTAACTCCGGACGCGGACCAACGAATGTGATGCCCGCATCTTCGCAGGCGCTGGCGAAGTGCGCGTTCTCCGAGAGGAATCCGTAGCCCGGATGGATCATGTCCACGCCGCGCTCGCGCGCCAGACCGACAATGCCCTCGATGTCGAGGTAAGCGCCGACCGGACCTTTGCCGCGGCCGACCACGTAGGCCTCATCCGCTTTGAAGCGATGGATGGAAAAGCGGTCCTCCTCGGCGTAGACCGCGACGGTGCGCATATGCAACTCGTTGGCCGCACGGAAAACGCGGATGGCGA